>Ga0194119_10001178_pt1 | contig 48553 bp, 56 predicted proteins | sample TA2MahC100mmetaG_FD_148620 | JGI IMG/M metagenome (GOLD analysis project Ga0194119, IMG submission 148620) | Freshwater microbial communities from Lake Tanganyika, Tanzania - TA2015018 Mahale Deep Cast 100m | ecosystem: Environmental > Aquatic > Freshwater > Lake | place: Tanzania: Lake... | reverse complement strand
CAGGTGCTCAACGCTGAATGGTTTAGCACCACCCGTCAGGCCCAAACTGTCATCAATCAATGGCTCCACCAATATAACCATGTCCGGCCCCACCACGCCCTCGGAATGCGGCCGCCGGCACTCAAAACATGCTTAGTAAACCCACAAATCACTGGTACATAAAAAGGGGGCTGAACAGGGATGCCAAGTGCTGTTGCCACCATCAGCAATCTTCCGGCACCGATGCGATTCTCGCCGCGCTCATATTTTTGCAGTTGCTGGAGGGTGACACCAAGCTTCTCGGCCAGCTTCTGTTGGCTCATGCCGAGTATCGCGCGGTAGAGGTGAATTCTCTCACCCACAAATCGGTCAACTTCGTTGGTTTCCCGGTTTGCAATCTTGCGCAGGGTCCGCGCCGTCATTCCTGAAGATGATTTGGTCACTTGCATTGTCCAATGATCCCAACGCTGACTGACGGAAACCGATCCGCCTTTCGATGGCTGAAATGAGTGTGCGCCATGGGCCAAATAAATGCGTGATTTTGGCGTGCACTGGGCGTCAAAACTGCAATCACGCAGGGGCGCCACGCCTAAAAACTGTGAAGGAAGCGTGAGGTGTCCAGTCGCGGCCGGGCCATGCCGGGCCGGATATGGCCTTACCCCTTCAGTATGTCAGCCAAGGCGCTGCGCCATGGCATCAGCGGGCCTACCCCCACCAGGAAGCGCATTGGCTACGGGGCGAGCACTTTGCGGGTGCGGCGATGAAGATAAGCTGTCTTGAACTTGATCGCCTGTAACTCTGGAAAATCGTAGTCTTGCGAATCGCTAGAGCGTATTGCGTTCACATGGGTTCACGCAACCCGCTCTACCTCGTTGTTTTTTGAGCATCTTCACACGTTCAGATTTTTCATCTGAACGTGATCTGCTCTAAAACGAAATCAGCGCATGGACTATGCGCCCATTGGGGTGCTGTTCCATGCGCTGGCAGGATCGGCGTTGGTATCGGACGGCTTGGTCAGGCTGCTTTTTTCAGTGCGGCGCCAAGCCCTTCCAGACCGGCGCGGATCGCTGCCTGGCGCGCTGCATCCGGCATCGGCATCGGCGCACGTGAAAGACCGGAGGGCAGCCCCTGGCACGCCAGTGCAAATTTCACATTGGCTGGCAGATTCTCCGCCGATAGTGCATTCCAAAGCACTAGAAGCCGTTCATGAAGCGCCTTGGCGGTCGCGTGATCGCCGCGCTGAACGGCATCCCAGAGCGCGACATTGGCGTGCGGTGACGCCGCCGGCAGTGCCGAAATCGTACCCCGTGCGCCAAGCGCATAGCTCGGGTAAAGCAGCGCATCTATCGCCGTAAAAATCAGGTCCTGCGGCCGCGCCTGCAAGATCAAATCCGCCAGCAGCTTCAGATCGCCCGAACTTTGTTTCACGCCGACCACGCCCGGCAGTTCGCGCATGATGCGCAGCAGCAGTGCGGGAGAAAGATAATTCCACGGAATAACATTATAGATCAGGATGGGCAGGCCCGTGCCTTCAGCAACCGCGCGGAAATGTGCGAGCGTTGCTTCCTCATCCGGCTTGAACAGGTAATGCACGGGGGTCACCTGCAGGCCTTGGGCGCCAAGATCGCGGACCATGCGCCCGCGGATGATCGCCTCCTGCGTGGAATTTACGATCAAGCCCGCAAGCAGGGGCAGGCGGCCGCGATTGGTCTTCGCCACGGTTTCGAACATGCGGAGGAAATCCTCACGCTCGAACGTATGGCCCTCGCCCGTGCTGCCACCGGGGATCAAGCCGTGCACGCCCGCAGCTATCTGGAATTCAACAATCTCCGCCAGTGCAGAATGAACAACATTGCCGTCTGCGTCGAAGGGGGTGGAGATTGGCGGGATGACGCCGTGAAGATCTTTGAGCATGGATGTTCCTCTCCTTGTTCCTGCACCGCCCGATGGGCGGGCGATAAAGCGCACTATGACGCGTCTACATCGAAGCTTAGGGGGTCCGGGGCAGATTTTGCCAGCCCTTCCTGGGGGCTGGAGAGAAATGCGGGGGGAGGGGGGGAGGCCAGCACTTGGCAAAACCGGGCTGTTGGTCGCCGGATCGCTTTGAAAGGGGCTCGTCGGCTCCCCCCCGCGTTGCGGCTGGAAAGCGCCATGCAAGTAAATGGCGCCTTAAATGCCGTGCTGGTGCCGCCAGATCTCGCGTACAGGCTAAGCTGGCGGCGGCGAATTATGGGACTACGCAGCCGACCAGGCACCTCAAGCCCGGCAAATCTTGCAACGCCGAGCGCGGGTGAAGGTATGTTTGGGTTATGTGGCGCGCCCGAAAGGATTCGAACCTCTGACCCCCAGATTCGTAGTCTGGTGCTCTATCCAGCTGAGCTACGGGCGCCCTTAGAGCGAGGGGGATAGCGGAGCAACGCCAAAGGCGCAACCCCGCCAGCCCCGCTGATTGATCACGCGGCGAGCTTATCCAATTCGCGCACCACGGCTTCACCCATCACGCTCGAGCCAACCCGCGCCATGCCGGGCTGCATGATATCGGCAGTGCGGAGCCCGCCCGACAGCACCTTTTCTACAGCGGCTTCCAGCAGCCGCGCATCTTCTTCCATGCCGAAAGACCAGCGCAGCAGCATGGCGAAGGACAGGATTTGCGCACAGGGATTCGCAATGCCCTTGCCGGCGATATCGGGCGCTGATCCGTGCACCGGTTCATACAACGCATGCCGCCGGCCAGAGGAATCCACCGCCCCCAGCGTCGCCGATGGCAGCATGCCGAGCGAACCAGTCAGCGCAGCCGCCAGATCAGACAGCACATCGCCAAAAAGATTGGACCCCAGAATGACATCAAACTGCTTCGGGCGAGAGCAAAGCTGCATGGCGCAATTATCGGCATACATATGTTCAAGCTCAACATCCGGGAATTCGGCCTTACCGATTTCACCGACCAACGCACGCCAAAGGCGCCCGGATTGCATCACATTCGCCTTCTCAACGCTGGTGATCTTGTTGCGGCGCTTGCGCGCAAGGTCAAAGGCAATTCGCGCCACGCGGGCGATTTCGTCTTCCGTGTAGACTTCCGTATCAATGCCGGTGCGCTTGCCGTTGGCATCAGTGTGGATGCCGCGCGGTTCACCAAAATAAATGCCTCCCGTTGATTCGCGCACGATCATAACATCAAGCCCGCGCACCAGAGTGGCCTTCAGGCTGGAAGCTTCCACCAGCGGATCAAGCACCACCGCAGGGCGGAGATTAGCGAAAAGGCCAAGATCCTTCCGGAGCCGCAGCACGCCCAATTCCGGGCGCTTGTCGAAGGGCATGGAATCCCATTTCGGCCCACCAACAGACCCGAACAGCACGGCATCCGCAGCCTTGGCACGTTCCACGGTTTCATCCGAACAGGGCGTGCCTTCCGCATCCAAAGCGGCGCCGCCCACCAGCCCTTCTTCGATATTGAAGGACACATGACGGCGGCGATCCATCCAATCCACCACGCGACGCACTTCGCGCATCACCTCGGGGCCGATCCCGTCACCCGGCAGGATAAGAAGTTTTTTGTTCGATGACATGGTTGTTTCCTTCTCGCCCCGGCATTGCACCAGGGCGTGTACCAATCAGGCATAAAGCCAGGGCTGGGCAGCGCGCTGGCGGGCTTCAAAGCCATCAATTGCCGGCGCGTGCTGCATGGTCTGGTCGATATCATCCAGCCCATTCAGCATCAAATGCCGACGCAGCGGATCAATCTGAAAGGGAATCTCCTCTCCATTCGGGCGCACCACCACTTGCCGTTCCAGATCAACGCTAATGCGCGCATTGCCGCCCATCTTCGTGTCTTCCATCAGCTTTTCGCAGATCTCGCGCGGCAGGCGCACCGGCAGCACGCCATTCTTGAAGCAGTTATTGTGGAAGATATCGGCGAAATCGGGTGCGATCACGCAGCGAATGCCAAAATCAAGCAAGGCCCATGGCGCGTGTTCGCGCGATGATCCGCAGCCGAAATTCTCAAATGCAATCAGCACTTCAGCGCGGCGATAGGGTTCCTGGTTCAGCACGAAATCCAGATTTTCCGAACCATCTTCTTCGTAGCGGAAATTGGCGAAAAGATTCTTCCCAAACCCCAAGCGGCTGATGGACTTCAAAAACCGCGCCGGGATGATCTGGTCCGTATCCACATTCGCCTTGGGCAAGGGCGCCGCGATGCCGGTTAGCTTGGTGAAGGCTTGCATATTACAGCGGTCCCTTCGGCTGATAATCACGCACATCGGCCAAATGACCCGCGAGTGCTGCCGTTGCGGCCATGGCAGGGCTCAACAAATGGGTCCGTCCGCCAGGGCCTTGACGGCCTTCAAAATTACGGTTGGAGGTACTGGCGCTGCGCTGACCCGGCGTGAGTTTATCGGGGTTCATGCCAAGGCACATGGAACAGCCCGCTTCGCGCCATTCAAAGCCCGCTTCGCGCAGAATGCGATCCAGCCCTTCCGCCTCCGCCTGCTTCTTCACCAGGCCCGAACCCGGCACCACCAGCGCGCGCACATGATCCGCCACGCGCCTGCCCTTGGCGATGGCGGCAGCAGCGCGAATATCCTCAATACGGCTATTGGTGCACGACCCGATGAAGACAACATCCACCTTCAATTCGGTCAGGCGCTGACCAGGCGTCAGGCCCATATAGTCGACCATGCGCTGCAATTGCGCGCGCTTGGCCTCATCCGCCTCATCGCCCGGAGTGGGCACAATGCCCGTGATCGGCAGCACCGCTTCGGGATTGGTGCCCCAGGTCACTTGTGGGGCGATCTCATGCGCGGCCAGACTTAATTCCTTATCGAAATGCGCGCTCGCATCGGTGGGCAGCGTCTTCCACCATTCCAAGGCGCGCTTGAAGGCATCACCCTTCGGGCCATCCGGTGTTTTGGCGATGTAGTCAAACGTCGTCTGATCAGGTGCGACCATGCCAGCGCGCGCACCGCCTTCGATGGTCATGTTGCAGACCGTCATGCGCCCCGCCATATCGAGCGCGCGGATCGCATCGCCGGCAAATTCAATCACATAGCCGGTGCCGCCCGCCGTGCCGATCTTGCCGATGATCGCCAGAACAATATCCTTGCCGGAACAGCCAAAAGCCAGATTGCCATCCACCGAAACGCGCATGTTCTTGGCGGGCTTTTGCAGCAGCGTTTGCGTTGCCAGCACATGCTCCACTTCCGATGTACCGATGCCAAAGGCCAGCGCGCCCATGGCGCCATGGGTCGAGGTATGGCTATCGCCACACACAATCGTCATGCCGGGCAGCGAACGGCCAAGCTCGGGCCCGATCACATGCACAATGCCCTGCCGGTCATCGAGCAGCGGGATGTAAGGCACGCCGAATTCAACGACGTTCTTTTCCAGCGTTTCGACCTGCAAGCGGCTTTCGGGGTCCACAATGCCAGTGCGGCGGCTGTCATCTGTCGCGATATTATGGTCCACGACGGCGAGCGTCGCATCCGGGCGGCGCACCTTGCGCCCCGCGGCGCGTAGGCCATCAAAGGCCTGCGGCGTAGTGACTTCATGGGTCAGATGGAGATCAATATAGAGCAGCGCCGTGCCATCCGGCAGGGTTTCAACAACATGCGCGTCCCAAATCTTGTCGAACAGCGTACGCGGTTTTTGCGCTGACATTTTATCTTCCCCCTACAAAACATGAAAACGCCGCGCCTTTCAGCGCGGCGCGATACATTTAGCCCTGGGCAGCCTTGGCGGCGCCATCAGCCTTCATGCCCAGCTTTTCCGCAATGCGCGCGGATTTGCCGGTACGGCCACGCAAATAATAGAGCTTTGCGCGACGCACGCGCCCACGACGCACCACCTGGATTTCAGCGACATTCGGGCTGTAAAGCGGAAACACGCGCTCCACCCCTTCACCATAGGAAAGCTTGCGCACGGTGAAATTGCTTTGCACGCCCTTGTTGGAACGCGCGATCACCACGCCTTCATAAGCCTGGGTGCGGACGCGTTCGCCTTCCACCACCTTCACCATGACGCGCACCGTATCGCCCGGGCCGAATTCCGGCGTGGCACGGGCAGCGGCAAGCTTGGCCTGCTGATCAGTTTCGAATTGCTGCAAGATATTCATATTGGTACCCTTTCTTCGGTTTCTTTAGGCTGCGGCGGGATGGCCGGCAATCGCCCCCTCGCCTCCGCGCTCTGTTTCATGCCGCGCCCAAAGATCGGGGCGGCGCTCCTTTGTGATTGTCTCGCTTTCGGCCCGACGCCACGCCGCGATGGCGGCGTGATGGCCCGAAAGCAGTACCTCCGGTACCGCGCGCCCTGCCCATTCGGCCGGGCGCGTGAACTGCGGATATTCCAACAGGCCCTCAGCGCCATGGCTTTCCTCGGCAGCGCTTTCCGCCGCCCCCATGACCCCCGGCAACAGGCGCACACAGGCATCAAGCAGCGTGAGTACGGCCAATTCCCCCCCGCTCAGCACATAATCGCCGATCGAGATTTCCAGCATGCCGCGCGCTTCAATCACGCGCTGATCCACGCCCTCATAACGCCCGCAAAGCAGCACAACCCCCTGCCCCGCCGCCAAATCCCGGACCAAAGCCTGATTCAGCAAACGCCCGCGCGGGGTAAGGTAAATCACTGGTCGTCCTGGCGCTTCCACCAAGGCAGCACCTACCGCGGCATCCACCACATCCGGGCGCAGCACCATGCCGGCACCGCCGCCAAAAGGCGTGTCATCCACGCTGCGATGGCTGTCCTTGGCGTGGTCGCGGATATCATGCGCGGAAAGGGACCAAAGCCCATCCCGCAAGCCGCGCCCCGCCAGAGAAAGCCCCAACGGCCCCGGGAACATTTCAGGGAAAAGCGTCAGGATATCGGCGCGCCAGCTCATACCGCGGCCTCCTTCCCGGGTTGCGGAAGCACCACAATTTCGGTCGGCAGCACCACAAGTAGCTGGCCAGCGGCGATATCCACCGTCGGCACCACCTGCCGCGTAAACGGCAGCAGCAATTCCTGCCCGCCTTCCACCGCCAGAAACGCCCCGCCGCCGTGATCTTCCACAGCCCGCACCACGCCCAGCACATCACCCGCTTCCGTCACTGCCCGAAGGCCGATCAGATCCGCCAGATAGAATTCCTCCTCATCGGTGGGGGGCAAAGCCTCCCGCGCGACGAAAAGCCTGGTGCCAGTCAAGCGCTGCGCTGCATCGCGGTCCGAGACACCTTCAACGGCCACGAGATCGGGCCCCTTCGGCGTCAGGCGGAATCGGCGCATGCCAGCCTCATCGGAAAGCGGACCATAGGCGGTGATGGCGGCAGGATCGGCAGTGAAGGCACGCAGGCGCAAAAGCCCGCGCACGCCATGCGGCCTGCCGAACTCCCCAACCATAATGCGCTTGCTGCCCATCTGCCGTGCTGCCTGCCGCTAGAGCCTGCTTCAGCCGGCCGCGGCAGCGGCGCGTTCTTGCGCCTTCTTCTTTGGCTGCGCCTGCTTCGTTTGCGCCGGGATAGCCGACATGGCGATCAGGCCCGCACGGCCCAAAAAGCGCGCCACGCGTTCCGTCGCGACCGCACCATTGCCGAGCCAATGCTTCAGGCGATCTTCCTGCAGGCGAATACGATCCGCATGCTCAGACGGCAGCATCGGGTTGTAGGAACCCACTTTTTCAATGAAGCGGCCATCGCGCGGGCTGCGGCTATCGGCAATCACGATGTGATAATAAGGGCGCTTTTTGGCACCAGCGCGGGCTAGGCGAATCTTGAGACCCATCCGGGTATTCCTTTCGTTAAAACACTAAAGACGTGGGGTTGGTGATGGTCGCCATCAGAACGGCCTCCGGCCTTGGGGGAGCAGCGCGGCAAGCCCGCCGCGCATCAGCCCCTTTTGGCCGATCTTGTTCATCCTCTTCATCATGGCGGACATATCGTCGAATTGCTTCAACAAGCGATTTACATCCTGCACCGTGGTGCCGGAACCGGCCGCGATGCGGCGCTTGCGCGATGCCTTCAGCAAATCAGGTGTGCGGCGTTCCTTCGGCGTCATGCTGGAAATGATCGCGGCCTGACGCTTCAGAATGGCGGTATCCAGATTGGCACCTTCCAACTGCGCCCTCACCTTCTGCACACCGGGCAGCATGCCAAGAATACCCTGCAGACTGCCCATCTTGCCGATCTGCTTCAACTGCGCCGCGTAATCATCCAGCGTGAACTGGCCCTTTTGCATGCGCGCGGCGAGCTTTTCAGCCTCCGCCTGATCCATTGTCTCGGCGGCTTTCTCGACCAAGGAGACAATGTCGCCCATGCCAAGAATGCGGCCAGCGATGCGATCGGGGTGGAAATCTTCAAGCGCATCCAGCTTTTCGCCAGCGCCCAAAAGCTTGATCGGCGTACCGGTCAAAGCGCGCATGGAAAGCGCTGCACCGCCACGCGCATCGCCATCCACGCGGGTCATGACAATGCCGGTGATGCCGACTTTTTCCTGGAACGCCTTGGCGGTATTCACCGCATCCTGCCCGGTCATGGCATCGACAACCAAAAGGGTTTCATGCGGCTTCGTGGCGGCCTTCACCTCGGCCACTTCGGCCATCAGCCCTTCATCAATCGCAAGGCGCCCGGCGGTATCCAGCACCACCACATCGTACAATTCGCGCCGCGCGACATCCATGGCGCGGGCGGCGATTTCAAGCGGACGCTGGCCTGCGATGATCGGCAGGCTGGTCACTTCCGCGCGTTCGGCCACTTGCTGCAATTGCAACTGCGCCGCCGGGCGATGCACGTCCAAGGACGCGAGCAGCACCTTTTTCTTCTCACGCCCCTTCAGCCTAAGCGCGATCTTGCCCGAGGTCGTGGTCTTGCCCGAACCCTGCAAGCCCACCATCAGAATGGCGAGCGGCGCCGGCGCATTCAGATCAAGCCCGCGTGCCCCTTCTGCACCGCCGAGCGCTTCCACCAGCGCGTCATTGACGATTTTGATGACCTGCTGCGCGGGGGAGACAGAGCGGATCACCTCCTGCCCCACGGCGCGTTCCTTCACGCGCGCGACCAGGTCACGCACCACGGGTAAAGCGACATCGGCTTCCAGCAACGCCACGCGCACTTCGCGCAGCGCTTCGGTTACATCGGCTTCGCCCAGTGCGCCACGGCGGCGCAGCGGATCAAACACACCGTTGAGCTTGCTGGACAGAGCCTCAAACATGGCGGCGCCCGGTAGTCCCTTTGCGTTGCGGTTGCCCCAAAACGATCTACGCCGCTGCGCGAGCCTTCGCGGGGCGGCGGAGCCAACCCGCATAAGGCGGGCGGACCGAGGCTCGGGACGAACCAGAGATGAGGGGCGTGTATCGCCCAAGCGCCTGAGGGTCAAGCGAAAAGGGCGGGCGCAGTTGCGCCTCGACGCTGGCCAGGGCTTTTAGTAATGCAGGCACGGGGTTGGTGAAACAGGAAAGCGGATGCTGATATGGGCAAGAAGCTTGACATCGCAGGTGGGATCACCCGCCGCGCCACCTTGTTCGGCGGCGCCGCGCTCGGCCTGGCTGCCTGCGCCAACCCGGTCCGCGTCCCTGCCGTGCCCTATGCACGGACACGGGATGCCAAGGTGCTGGGCATACCAAATGAGCGCTTTTTCTTCCCCTGGGATGGTGATGGCTTCCGGGCAGAGGTTGCCGCCGCCCAGGAAAAGGCGCGGCGCATCCATGGCCCGCCGCGCCGTGGGCAGGAACGCACCATTGAAATGCTTGCCATTTCTGGCGGTGGTGAGAATGGTGCCTTCGGCGCTGGCTTGCTCAATGGCTGGACCGAAGCCGGCAACTGGTCTCAAATGATTTGACGAGGGACAGTGACGACACTGTCAATGGTGGATCTGGCGACGATAATCTGGATGGTGGCACTGGTAACGACCTGCTGTCTTATGGAGGCTCCACCAATGGCGTGACTGATGGCGCCGGCAATGATCTGCTTTCTGGCCTTGGCGGCATTGACACCATCTCTGGTGAGACTGGCGATGATACGGTCCTCAGTGATGCCGGGGATGACTCGCTGGTTGGTGGTGTTGGAAATGATCTGGCCGATTACAGCGGCGCCAGTGACAGCGTTGTGGCGGATCTTGGCGCTGGCACTGTCTCCGGCGCGGCGCGTAATGATCGTATCAGCAGGTTTGAATCCGTTATCGGCACAGGAAGCGCCGATACCCTCGCAGGTGGCAACGCCGATGAGTTCTTGAGCGGTGGTAATGGCAGTGATTCGCTTGCCGATGGAAATGGCACGGATTCGCTCTACGGCGGGGACGAGGCGGATGTGCTCTCGGGCGGTGCGGGCAATGACTGGCTCTATTTCGGTGCCGGCAATGACGTCTTCCGCTACCTGACAACTGATAATTTCGGCAATGAAACGCTGATTGGCGGTGCTGGCTTTGATGTTCTTGATTTTGTCGTCGGCTGGTCGGCCCTGGTGGATGGGTCCAACCCCAAGGACCCGCCACCGTCTGAATTTGTTAATTACCAACGGGCTGACGGGACAGTCATCTGGACGCAGGGCTGGGAAAGCGTGATCTGCTTTGCCGAAGGCACGCGGGTCATGACACCAAGTGGCGAGGCTGCGGTAGAGAACCTCCGCGCTGGCGACATGGTGCTTGCGATGCGGGGTGGCGAGGCAGGGTTTGAGACGCTGCGTTGGGTTGGCTCCATAGATGTTGCGGTGCCGCGTGATGCGGTGATGGCGGCGAAGACAGCGCCGATCCTGATCACGGCGTGTGCCTTGGCGGATGGCCTGCCGGCGCGTGATCTGCGCGTCAGCCCCGATCACGCGATCGAGGTTGATGGCTAACTGATCCCGGCCAAGCATCTGGTGAATGGCACAAGCATTGTGCAGGAAGCCTGGTGCCAGCGCGTGACCTACTTCCACCTTGAATTGGAAGCGCATGGGCTGCTGCTGTCTGAAGGGCTCTGGAGCGAAAGCTACCTGGATGATGGCAACCGCCATGCCTTTAATAATGCGGGCCTGATGGGGCTGTTCCTCGACTTTGAGGCGGAACGCTTAGCGGGTCAGTATGACACGCAAGCCTGCCTGCCGGTGCTGCGTGAGGGTCTGGCGCGGGCGAAGCAGGTGAAGCGCGGCGGGTGACGGCAGGGGGCAGGGCTTACCTGACCCCGTGAATGAATACCCCGGCCCGGTAGGGCCGGGGCCAGTTAGTTGTGCTTACAGTTTCTTGGCCACTATGGTTGCCGGTCTTGTGGGTCAGACCAGCGTCTTCTGTATCCGATGCGTGAACTTCAGCGATACCCGCGTCGGTTGACCAAAAACCCTACGACGACTTGCGCCGCCACCAGCGCCGCGCCGAACATAAAAATACTGCCAAAGGCCGCGCGAAATGCCTCCATGCCCGCGAGCCCACGCGCCACGCCCGCAACCTCAAGCGCGGCAAAAACCGTGCTCAGCAGGGACGCGGCGGTGACCACACCAAGCGTGCGCGATACCTGTGAAAGGCTGCCCGCCACACCGCGATCCTCACGCGGCATGCGTTCCAGCAATAGATCGGTCACACTCACCTGAAACAGGCCAAGCCCAATGCCTTGCAAGGCCAGCGCGGCCACAATCAGGAAAAGCGCGCCGCCTGACTCGCCAATGGCGCCAATCAGCCAAAGCCCAAGCGCAGCCACCACCGAACCAATCAATGCCAGCCGCGCCGCGCTGATGCGCGACAGCAGAAACCCGGCGAAGGGAGATGCCGCCATCGCCGCCAAATGCCCAATCGCCAGAACCAAGCCTCCCCAACCCGCCAGCAGGCCGAGGCCGTGCAGCACCAGATAGGGAATGAACAGCAATACCGCGAAACAGGAAAAATTCACGACAGCGGTGGCAACACAGGCAAACAGGAAATCCGCATCGCGAAAATATTTCAGCGCAATCACCGGCCGTGCGATGCGCCCCGCATGCCTGCCATACCACCAGCCCAGCACTAAAAATCCAAAGGCCAGCGCCAAGGATGAGGGATTGCCCGCCGCGAGATCCGGCGCACGATTAATGCCCAGCAGCAGGCAGCACATCATGCTCGTGATCAGCGCCGCGCCGATCAAATCAAAATTCTCGCGCTCTGCCGCGCGTGGTGGGGCGCGCAGGAATACGCTCAAGGCCAGCGCAAAGGCTGCGAGTGGTGCGCGATACCAATAAACTGCGGACCAGCCGAAATGTTCCACCAGCACGCCACCAATTAACGGCCCCAAGCCACCACCGGCAGCAAAGCCAAAGGCGTAAAAGCCCAGAATGCGCGGGCGCAAATCCTCGGTAAAATGGCTGGTGGCCAGCGCCGGCCCGCACCCAATCACCAACGCCGCGCCAATCCCTTGCAGAACACGCGCCGCCAAAAGCCAGGCGTAGTTTTCAGCGGTGGCGCAGAGGATGAAGGCCAGGATGCTCCAGGCCAACCCCAGGCGATACACGCGCAAATAGCCGAAAATATCGCCAAGCCGGCCAATGCCCAGCATCAGGCTGCCATAGGTCAGCACATAGCAAATCACCACCCATTGAATACCGGTGCGCCCAAGATCAAACCGCGCCGTAATCGCCGGAAAGGCGATATTCACGGATGTATCCAAGGGCACAATCAACGTGCCGATGGCGATAATGACCAGCACCAGAAGTCCTGGTGCGCCGATGCGGGAAAGTGTTGCCTCAGCGCGCAAGATACCAGGCTTCCAGCGGACTAAGCCCCGCCAGGGCACCAACACCGACCAGGATCGCCGCCGCCAAGCGGCGCGCAAAATACTGCACCGTCACCACCTCCACTGTCGCCACCCAACCCTTCCAGCCATGTACTGCGAGAACCGGCATGGCATAGGCCATGAAAATCGGCCCCGGCAGATGCTGCAAGACCACTTCCATATAACGCGGCGGGCGGAGCGCCCGAAACAGCGCATAGCCGCCTGCGCGGCAGAGGTAAGTCGCCAGCGCCATGCCAATAATGGCAAGCAGCACATCGGGGCGCAGCGTCATTCGCGGCGCAGCTCAAACCAAGCGCCCAGCACCGCGCCAGCAAATGCATCGATCAGCAGCGGCCAGGGCTGGCCAAGCCCTGCCTTCCAGGCCAACACCGCCAAAACGCCCGCCAGCAACCAAGGCCATTAATCACGCCGCACACCACGCCATAGCGGTACAAGGATTACCACAAAAGTCGCGATGGCAGCGAAATACAGCGGATGCCCTGCCGGAAACCGCACCGCCGATCCTATCATATGCCTAAGCCCGACCGAGATATTCCAAAAGCACCAAAGCGTCACACCAATGCCGAGCAGAAATCCGGCATCGCGCCCGCCGCGCCGCTGCTCGGCGGCGGAAAGCGCGAAGGCATGATCCACCATGAAGGCCAGGCTGCCCCAAAGCTGCACACCACGCAGCTTATCGAGCCAAGGCGCCAGCGCCGCACTCATCGGCGCCATGCGGATATTCACCACAATCGCGGCAATTGTGGCGGCCAAAATCGGCGCCGGGTCGTACCAAAGCTCCAGCGCTAATAATTGTGACGAACCGGCAGAGAGCAGCGCTGCCATCAGCACAGTTTCAAGCCAGGACAGCCCCTTCTGATCGGAAATGACACCGACCACCAACCCAAACGGAAAAGTAACGATCACCAAAGGCAGGGCTGTCCGGATGCCATGCGCCACGCCATGCCGGGTGAAGACCACTGGCCCCTTGCCTTCCGCCCGATCACTCATCCGCGCCGGCCTGCCAGAAGCATTTCCTCGGCCTGATCGGGCTCCTTCGCTAGGGCGCGGCGCGCAACCGCTTGGGCAAAGCCACCGCGCGCGAGGGCTGCCAGCGCTTTCAAGCGCGCCGTCGCATCAGGGGCCTTACGCGCAAAGGGGCCAATCCGGCGACGGCGGCAAAAGGCGATGGCGGCCAGAAGCTCAGCCTCCTCGCCTTCCGGCAGGGCAGCGGCGGCGGTCTCGCTCTCGATCCCCTTGGCGGCAAGGTGCGCGGCGATGGCGCGGCGGGAATGGCCGGATCGCGCCAGCCGCCGGGCGCGGCTTTCGGCAAAGGCGGCATCATTCACTGCACCAGCCGCGACCAGGCTTTGCGCGATGCTGGCGATCTCCGCGGTTAGCGCGGCGGTCGCTTGGGCAATCGCTTCCCGCGGCAGGCCCTCAGCCTCGGCAGCGCGGACCCAGCGCGCCACACGGCGTTCCAAGACGCGCCGGAGCCCCGCCTCGGTCGCGGCAAAGCGCGCCAGATGGGCAAGCGCCGCTTCCCTGAGCCGCGCCGCATTGGGCGGCGTGCCGGCGGGGCGGCGGGGGCGTTTAGCGGCATCGGACATGGTTGCTTCTTGGCATGGACAGGTCGTGCCGCACAAACCGCTTCAAAGCGGCGATTTCCGCGCTATAATCGTTCTAATCGTTTGGTCGCGTTTTCCGAGCCGCCAAGTGAGTTCACTTGGCTCGAAAACGCTCCAGCACTACGATGGAGAGGATCCATGAATGTCACGATTACCCCCGCCAATCCGGCGCGGCCCGATTTTGTCGGCGTGGTTGCCGGCATTGATCTTAAAAACCCCGTCAGCGCTGCCGATGCCGCCGCCATTGATGCCGGCATGGATAAGTTTGGCGTGCTGGTCTTCCACGGCCAGGACATCAATGACGAAAAGCAATTGGCCTTCAGCCGCCATTTCGGCCCGCTGGAAACGGCCACCGGCGATATCGCCAAGGCCGCTGATCGGCGCCTTTCGATGGAGGTGAATGACATCTCCAACCTCGACAAGAATTCCAATGTGCTGGCGCGCGATGATCGGCGGCGCCTGTTCAGCCTGGGCAATATGCTCTGGCACAGCGATTCATCCTTCAAGGCGACGCCCGCGAAATATTCCCTGCTCTCGGCACGTGTGATCCCCGGCGACGGCGGTAATACGGAATTCGCCGATATGCGCGCTGCCTGGGATGCGCTTGACACAGCTATGAAATCGGAAATTCGAGAGATGATCACGGATCACAGCCAGATCTTCTCGCGCGGGGTTCTGGGCTTCACCGATTTCACGGAAGAAGAACGCCAAAGATGGGCGCCAGTACCGCAGCGCCTGGTGCGCCGCCATCCCAAGACCGGGCGGCTTTCGCTATTTCTTTCAGCCCATGCCGGACAGATCCATGGCATGCCGGTGCCCGAAGCGCGCGCCATGCTGCGTGACCTGACGGAACACGCAACCCAGCGCGAATTCGTCCATGCGCATATTTGGCGCGCGCATGATCTGGTGATGTGGGACAACCGCGTGACCATGCATCGCGCGCGGCGCTACCCGGCCGACAAGCCGCGCGATCTGCATCGGACGACCGTTGCTGACAGTGCGCCAACCTTGGCGCAGGCGGCTTGAACTCTGGTGTCGCGGATCGCAAGCGATCCGCCCGCAAGCGTGATCCGTTACACGGATCACGCTTGCCTTGAATGTGCGCGACTGATTCATCGCTTCGGTGATGCCACCTTCGCAGATCAGGCGCGGAGCCGCCGGCGCGCACCTCCGCGCGCTTTGCTTCGCAGCATACGCGGCGGCGCCCATTCGGGCGCTCGCGCGCCTTCGGCGGGCGTTAGGGCATGTTGCGTTCACATGGGTTCACGCAGCCGCTCTAGATCGTTGTTTTTCGTGCATCTTCACATGCTCAGATTTTCCATCTAAACGTGATCTGCTCTAGAGGCTCTGGGCCAACATAACGAGGCTCTGTTCATCCACCTTGCCGCAAAATCCGTCGGCAATGTTCCAGTGACGCTTCGATCAGATTATCCGTCGCTTCCGGTGTGCGGAAGGCGGAATGGGTCGAAAGCGTCACATTGGACAGTTTCGTCAGCGCATGGCCTGCCGGCAGCGGCTCGGTAACAAATACGTCCAAACCCGCGCCGCCCAAATGGCTGGAAGCGAGTGCCTCCACCAGCGCATCCTCATCCAACACGGCGCCGCGCGCCGTATTGATCAGCAGCGCGCCTTGGCGCATGCTGGCGATATGCGAGCGCGACAAAAAACCACGCGTTTCATCATTCAGCAAAAGATGCAGGCTGACGACATGGCTTTCCGCCAAAAGCCTGTCCAGATCGATAAATTCAATGCCATGTACGGATTTGGGACTGCGATTCCAGGCCAGCACGCGCATGCCAATACCCTGACAAAGCCGCGCCATTTCCGCGGCAATGCCGCCAAAGCCAATCAGCCCAATCGTCTTGCCGGTAAGCTGCATGCCATCGGTGCGCGGCCAGCCGCCGCCCATGATGGCGTGATGCATATTGCCCAAGCCCCGCGCCGCGCCCCACATCAGCGCGAAGGCCATCTCCGCCACCGCGGTATTGCCATAGCCCTTGATGATATGCACCTTCACGCCGCATTCGGCATCCAATTCCTCGGGGTTCATGTAGGAACGCGCACCGGTGCCAAGGAAGACGATGTCTTTCAAATCCGGGCAGCGCTTGATCACCGCCAGCGGGCAATGCGTATGGTCATTGATCATGATCTGCACACCCTGCAGCACGCCGGGCAGATAATCCGGGCGGATATCGGGCGTTTCATGAATGGCCATCGGCAGATCATCGGCGCGATGGAGCTTTCGCATCACTGCGGCAAGGGAAGCATTGGCATCAATAAAGGCTGCGCGCATGGAAGGGCCTTTCAGCGTGGGATCACCCATCAACCTGGAAATGACGCAGCGCCGCCTGATCCCAGTCAAGCCCAAGCCCAGGGGCATTGGGCACCAGCGCCATGCCATCCCGCACCACCAAGGGCTCGCGCAGAAGGGGGGCGGCGATATCCAGATGTTCCAGATAATGCGCGGTCGGTGTCGCTTGCAGCAAATGTGCGCTGACTTCGACAAAGATATGCGATGACATCGGCATACGATGCGCCGCCGCCATGGCAGCCGCGCGCAGCCAGCCGGTGACACCACCAATCTTCATCGCATCCGGCATGCAGAAATCACAGGCTCCAGCGGCCAAGGCGCGCTGCATGCCGGCGGGGCCCCACCAGTTCTCCCCGCCCTGGATGGGGATTTCGAGCCGCGCGGCAAGGGCCGCCATCCCCGCATCATCCTGCACCGGCAACGGTTCTTCCAGCCAGCGCACATCAAGCGCCTGCAACGCACGCCCGCGCTGTTCTGCTTCCGGCAGCGTTAGCGCCTGATTGTAATCCACGAAAATCGCGACATCATCGCCGACCACGCCGCGCACTGCGCGCACCGTCGCCAGGTCATCTTCCAGCCGTGGATGGCCGAGCTTGAATTTCACCGCCCGCGCGCCGAGCCGCGCCGCCGCCTGGCCGGCTTCTTCCGCGAGCATCGCCGGCCCCCAACCACGGAGCGAGGCGTATATCGGCATAGGCCGTGTCTCGGCGCCCAGCATGGCGTAAAGCGGCAGGCCAGCGCGGCGGGCAAGCGCATCCCAGAGCGCCATATCCATAAGCGAAAGCGCAATCTGCACCAGGCCTTCACTGCCCAGAATGCGAAACCCGTCATGCAATTCGCGCCAGAGCGAAGTTGGCGCCAAGGGCCGCCCGATCAGCCCTTCCCCAATCGAACGCGCGAGTGACGCCGTCGGCCCCAATGCAGCGCGCGTATAGGGAAAGACATAGGCCGTGCCGGTGTCGCCATCATTGGTCGTGACATCCGCAATCACCAAGGGCGCGCGGGGAATGACATTCAGGCTATTGCGCAGCGGCGGGTCAATTGGCGCATCCACGCAGTGAATGGTGATCGCGCTGATGGTGGTTTGGGTCATGCGGGGCCTCCGGCGCGACTCTGGCCCGGCGCTGCGTTACTGTCACCACATGCCGGCGCGGCTTGCGAGCGCCACATTCAATTCAGCGCCCAGCAGCACGACATATACGCTGACATAGAACCACATAAGCAGGCCAACCGTGGCACCAAGTGGCCCATACATGGCGTCGTAAGTTGCGAAGTCGGAGACATAAAGGCTGAAGGCCGCCGACACCAAGGCCCAGACCAGGGTGGCCATGATCACACCTGGCAGGATGCGCCGAATCGGCAACCGCCGCGATGCTGGACCCAACCGATACACCGCCATCAGCGAAAGCCCCACCAGCAGCAAAAGCGTCAGCAGCGAAAGCCCACGCAATGACAGGGCACGCAGCGCCGGCAGTCCAAACAGCGCCAGAATGCCGGGCAAGGCAACCAGCGCCGCTATCGCAATCACCGCCGCAATCGTCGCCGCCAAAGTCAGCCCAATGGCCAGCGCGTGGTAACGAAAGAAGGGCCGTGTTTCTTCCACATGATGCGCCATATTCAACGCGCCGATGGTCGCGCGCGTGCCGGCGGACGCACTCCAAATCGCGATGGCGGCGCTCAAAATCGCGCTCAATTCCAGGCGCGGGCGCGGCGCTTCAACCAAATCATGCACGCGGGTCGCGATCATCTCAAAGGTGTCTTCGGGGACCAATTCGCGCAGTACTTGAAGCTGCGGTTCCACCGTCGCCGCGTCGAACACCATGCCATAGAGCGAAATCAGCAGGAAAATGCCGGGAAACAGTGCCAGCATGGCGTAGAAGGCGCAGCCTGCGCTGGTCAGGGCAATGCGGTCGGAAGCGGAAGCCCGCAGCACGCGCATGATAATGGCGGTAGCGCCGAATTGGGCTGTCTCAGCTTGCGACATGCCCCGTTATAGGATCAGGCCAGCGAACAGCGGAAGCTTCAGGCCTTGGCGCGTTCGGGCACCTCATAGGCGCGTTTCGCAGAAGCCCTCAGCTCCAGCGGAGAGATGCGACCGTCTTGTCCCTATCGATCCGCTGGAGCATGGCAGCGAGCGTATTGCCCGTGGGTGTCCCCGGACCGGCAGTTCTTGCCGGGCTTTGCCGCAATTCTTGCAGCATGGGTGCGAATTCTTTTCGCCCCCCTGCGACGTCAAGCCGAGCCGCATCTTGCGTGCTCTGCATGCGGCGGACCCGGATCTCTTGAGCAGCTGTCGAAGACTTTTCCGAAACCACCAACATCGTCGCAACCCCGTTTTGGTTGGCGTCGGCGCTTTGGCCGACGGCACCGTTTTGGTACATTTGGTCCATTACAGAAGCCGTGCCAGCTTCGGCGCGCGATCCCGAAAAATTCAGGGGGCGAGGCGCGTGAAGGGCACTTCATGCTTGTTATGCGCAGTATGAAAAAGAATAGAGCCGTGAATTTGCTGAAATTCTAGATGGCGTGGTCGGTTTCGCCCTGAAATTTGATGGTGCAAAAGATATTGTCGGCCTTTTTCGCCTCAATCCAGCACCGCACCAGGCCCAAAAGCCGCGCCGGGTAAGAGATCACGTCGCTGAACTGCCAGGTGACCGGCGACTCTTGCCGGGGGTCCAGGGCAAAAACGCTTTCTGGGCGGAAATTAACGCCGGGGAGGGGACCAGTGGCCGGGTCAAGCGGCGCCTTATCCAGCGCCGTCACCGTGGCGCCGAGCCGCGCAATCACCCAGGTCCAACCGCCGGGGGATGCGCCACGGTCAGGGCAGCGGTCTCCGGGACCGGGATGGCGGCCAAGCCGCGTCAGCCCTTCCCATAATTTCAAATAGGCGCGCGACGGCGGGCCGGATTTGTCTTCCACGAAGCGCGGTTCGCCATTGACAAAGAGGCTGGTCTTGCTCGGGCTGGCGAGCAGCCGATCCGGCGCCAGCAGTATCCAGGCACCCAAGGGGGCGGTGGGCGCGGGTTCCGGGAAGACCAAGGGGCGCGCCTTTACGGGCGGCAGGCGTTCGGCAATCAGCGTGCGGCGGCGGTGATGCAATAGCGGCAGATGGGACCAATTGCGCTGCATGGCGCGCACCGCGTCTGCGGCGGCCTTGACTGAAGGGGCGCGCAATTCGCGCGGATCGGTCCAGATATCCAAGGCCCAGATCGCCGGCGCGGGCGGGTCAGGCGAAAGCGCCAGGCGACCATGCCAGCCAGTCAGGCGCCGGCTGGACAGGCGGAGTTCTTCGGCCAGTTCCGCCTCAAGCCCATCGGCGGCGAGGTACGCAGCGCGTATCACCGCCGCGCCGCCGCGAGCGCCAGCAAGGCCCAGCCCAGCAACAGCAGCATCCCACCCGAAGGCGCGATGGGACCGAGCGATTGGCCCATCAGCGCGCTGAGCCAGACCGCGCCACAAAACAGGATCATGCCGGCCAGTAAGGCCGAGGCGGCGAAATGGGCAAGGCGGCGGCCCCTTTCGGCCATCAGCCCGGCGATTAACAGGGCAAGCGCATGCCAGCCCTGCATCGTCAGCGCGTTCTGCACGGCTGCCATACGCGTCGGGTCCAATCGGGCGGGCAGCCCATGCGCTGCCCAGGCGGAAAGCCCAACCGCGATGAGCCCGGCCACGGCGCCGGTGATCAGCCAAAGACGATGCATGGCAGGCCCTTACGCCGACCCTGCCTGGATGGCCAGAGCACGGCCTAACTGCGCAGCCTGAGCCGCGTGGCAAAATGGCGCATGCGCATCAGCATCCGCAGTTCCATGGCTTCCAGCTTGCCCATCATTTCAGGCCAGCGCCCCGCCGCCCAAGCCGAGCGCCGCGCGGCCCAGATATGCTGGTCCCGCAGCGTGAAAACGCCATAGGCCAGGAACAGAAAGCCTTGCAGAAAGGGCAGTACAAGGCCGAGCACGCCAAGCGCCAGCATGGCCCAGCCCATGATTTTGCGTGGAAAAGATGGACGAAAGATTGCCACCATGGTCGTCTGGCGCGACGATCTGGTTGCGACAAGGCCCCGCATTTCATTGTAACGGAATGCGTTTTCTTGTGCGCGCTTGCCATCCGCCGCCTTTCCTCTAGACCACAGCTTTCATCCTTTTCATCGAGCGGTTGATGCTCGCCTTCCATCAAGCTTTGCGCAATCTCCTGTTGGTTTTGGTGTTATTCGGCCTTGCGCCCGCTGCCTTGGCGCAATCCGCGGCGCCGAATGGCATTTCCGTGGCTGACCGCGCTCGGGGGATGGCCGATGCACGTCCCTGGGCTGGCATGATCTTCGCCGGGTCTTCCGTGGCGGATGGCAAGCTGCGCGATATTGCCGTGGCGCCTTGGACTGGCTCCTGGGGCGATGACACGCTGCTCGGTGGCGCAGGCAGCTATCGTCTGGCCCGCTTCTGGCGCTTCTTCATGCTGGATGCGGAATTGGGCGGGGCCTATCGCTTTGGCGATACGGAAGGCGGCGAATTCTGGGCCGCTGCCTACCTGCGCTATGATGGCTTCCCCTGGGACCAATGACGTCTGCACCACTTTCGGGCTTTCGATGGGGCCGAGTTACGTCACGCGCCTGCTGCAGGTCGAACGTGGCACGAATGCGCTACCGGAAAAAAACCAATCGCATGTCCTGAATTTCTTCTGGCCGGAGCTTACCTCCGCCCTTCCCAGCCGACCGGATCGCGAAATCGCCATCCGCTACATGCATCGCAGCGGCATCTTCGGCACCTTCAATGGCGTTTATGAAGGGGCCAATTCGCTGGTTGCCCGATATCGTATGCGGTTTTGAAAGGGAATGGTGGGCGCACGTGGGATCGAACCACGGACCTCCTGCGTGTCAAGCAGGCGCTCATACCCCTGAGCTATGCGCCCTCTCCAACTGATCGTCCCATAAACGCCCCGCCCCGGCGGCGCAAGCCTTCGAGTATCCGTGATGGTCAAGCCACCCGCGTTTGCCATTTTCTGCCTTTTTTGAGTGGCGCGTTGGCGAGGATGATGAGCTTTCGCATGAAGGCGGTGATGGCCTGTTTTGGGGCTTTCCCCGCCTTGATGAGTTGTTCGTATTTTGCCTTGAGATCGGCATTGAAGCGGATGGCGACCAGGGCTGGCATGTAAAGCCCCTGCCGGACCTGCTGGCGCCCGCCTCGGATGAAGGACTTTCCTTTCCAATTGCCCGATTGCCGGGCGATGGGGGCCAAGCCCGCCAAGGCTGCCGCCTGCTTTTCATCGAGGCTGCTGAGCTCTGGCATCTCAATGAGGAGCATGGCGGCGCTGACCTCGGCGATGCCTGGGATGGAGCACAGAATAGCGAAGCGCTGGGCCAGATCAGGGTCACCCTGGATCAGCGCGTTGGTTGCTGCATCGACAGCCTCTTTTTGCGCCTCAATTTGGTTCAAGCGGGCGGCGTTTTGGCGCTTGAGAAGGGGCGGCGTGATGGCTTTGGCCCGGGTTTGGGGCGCGACCTGATCCTTGATCAGGGCGTTGCGCGCCGTGCGCAAATCTCTGAGATCATTGATGATGGCGCTCGGTACGGGCCGCGCCTCCAGCGATAGAGCCGCCCCCATACGGGTGAGCATTGCCGCGTCAAGCGCATCGGTTTTGGCGAGGTTGCCGGTGGCCTCTGCGAAGTGTCTGGCCTAGCGCGGATTGACCTTGGCGATTGGCATCCCCGCTGCGGCTAGCGCCTTCTCCAGGGCGCGATGATAACGCCCCGTGGGCTCATAGATTACCCGCGCTGGGGTCTCCCCGATCCAGAGGATCAGGGCCTTGTGGCCAGCTTTGGAATTATCGAAACGCCGGCGCTCATCGCCTGGGAGGCGATGCACGTCGAGATGGTCTTTCGAGATATCAATCCCGATGTGCAATTCTGTCATCTTTTGCCCTGCCTATGCTTGTCATCCGGGGCTAAACCCCTGGTATCCGTTCAGGCCTGAGGGAAAAGACGACGGAGATCAAACTCTAACTCGGCCCGTCAAACGGCCAGCAGATCGACGATCCGTCCCTCACCGCTGAAGGGAAGCCAGAACCTCCTCTCGGCGGTTCCTTTCTCGCCCAATCAGCGGGACAGACATAAGACAAGCAGATCGTGTTTAGGTGGAATCGTCTGAACGTGTGCAGATGCTCGAAAAACAACGAGGTAAAGCGGGTGGTATGAACACATGTGAACGCAACACGCTCTAGCGTCCATCGCCCCCGCTGTGGTGATATTGCTGAAGCGCCACATCCAGCAGTCTTTCCAGCACCTCTGGCTCCTGCGCCCCGGCGATGGCCTGTTGCCCGGCAATGATGAAACAAGGCACGCCATTGATGCCGAGGCGATGGGCGCGAAGGTTTTCGGTATGCACCGCCTCAGCGTCCTCGCTCGATCTGAGGAAGGCTAACGCCGCATGAGGGTCAAGGCCAATGCGCGCGGCTATTGTCGCCAGGCGGCCGGGATCGCCAATATCCACGCCATCGGCGAAATAGGCATAAAACAGTGCTTCCACCATCATCTCGCCCAGGCCTTCGCGCACCGCATGGCGCACCAGGCGATGTGCGGTGACGCTGGACGGCACGCGCCCCAATAGGTCAAAGCGAAAGCTGATCCCTTCTGACCGGCCAAGCTCCGTCAGCGCATTTTGCAGGCGCCGCGCGCGATCCTCGCCGCCGAATTTGCGCGCGACGAATTCCGCACGGGAAACACCGCCCGGCGGAATATCTGGATTGAGCAGAAAGGGCCGCCAGACCAGTTCCGGGATGAAATCCGGCCTCGCCCGCAAGGCACGGCGCAGCCGCCTGACGCCCAGGTAGCACCAGGGGCAGATCAGGTCGAAGGCGACTTCAATATCCAGTCGCGGCTGGAGGGGTGCCAGGATATTCACGCATATAGTGTAGCGCAGCAATGCGGTGCGTGTAGCCCCTTTATTCGGCGACCAGATTGAGCCGGCGGATCAGCGGCGCCCAGCGTTCGCCATCGCGCTTGGCACGCGTCGCGAAATCCGCGGCCGAGGCCGGCTCGGCCGGGTCAGCGCCCACGCGCTTGTAGGCGGCCCGCATTTTGTCATCCGCCAGCGCCTCGCGCAGCGCGGCATTCAGCCGGACCACAATCTCACGCGGGGTTTGGGCAGGCACGGCCAGGCCGAAATAGCTTGAGCCCTCAAAAACCGGAATGGTCTGGCCTATGGTGGGCACGCCCGGCCATTCAGGGCGCGGTTCAACGGTGGTGACAGCCACGGGGCGCACGCGTTGCGTCTGGCGGAGTGGCTCGCCTTCCGGCAGGCTAAGGCAGCGCGCATGCACACGCCCGGCGATCAGATCCGTCATGGCATTGGTGGTCTGGCGATAGGGCACATGCACCATATCCAGCCCAAGCCTTGCCCCTATATCTTCCATGATCAGATGCGTAATGGCGCCAACGCCCGCCGAGGCGAAGGTAAATTTACCGGGATTGGCGAGATCCAGGCCACCACTTCATTGAAGTCCCGCCCGGGGATGGAATTATGCGCCACCAGCAGGTTTGACGTGGTGCAGAACATGCCAACCGGCGTCAAATCGCGCAGCGCATCATAGCCCACGGATTTATACAAAAGCGCATTCAGCCCGCTATTCGTACCCATGGTGGCGACCAGCACTGTGTAGCCATCACCCGGCGCGCGGGCGACCATTTCGGCAGCCAGGTTGCCGGCACCACCGGGGCGATTATCGGAAAGCACCGGCTGACCAAGCCGCTGCTGCAACGCCTCAGCCGTGACGCGGGAAACGATATCCGTCTGCCCGCCGCCACCAAAGGGAATCACCAGCCTGATGGGCCGATCAGGATAGGTGCTGGCGCGCGCCAAGCTGGGCGCGGCAAGCCGGGCCAACCCCGCAGCAAGAATCGGACGACGCGTAATGTTTTTCCCGCAATGGCTTCCTCCTTACTGGCGCGGCACTGCTTGGCCGGCTATAAAGCGGACGGAAGATCATCATGTTTTGCGCAAGCGTCAAAGCGGCTGGCCGGGAGAGGAAAGAAGCGCATGTTGCACCGCCGTAGCCTGTTGGCCGCGCCCGGCTCACTGGCAGCTGCACCGCTTGCCGCGCAGGGCCCGTGGAATCCGCAACGCCCAATTCGCATCCTGGTTGGTTTCGCCCCCGGCGGCGGGACGGATATCACCACGCGAACGCTGACCAATAAGTTACAAGCGCTTTTGGGCCAGCCGATCATTGTGGAGAATCGCCCAGGTGCGGGCGGGAATCTGGCATCGGAAGCCACGGTGAATGCACCATCCGATGGCTATACGCTGATGATGGGCACCATCGCATCCCTGGTATTGAACCCCATCCTGGCAAAACTGCCCTTTGATGTCATGACCGACCTGACGCCAATTTCGCGGTCCGTTGAGGTCACCAATATCCTGGTAGTGCCGATGGATCGCCCCTGGCGCAGCCTGCCGGAATTGATCGCCGCGGCGCGCGCAAGGCCGGATCAATTGACCTATGGATCATCCGGCGTTGGCAGCGCGGGGCATTTGGGCGGCGCCTTGCTGGATTCCATGGCAAAGATCAGCACGGTGCATGTGCCCTATCGCGGTGGCGGGCAATTGATCACTGATCTGATCTCGGGGAAGGTGGATTTCTCGGTGGCCACCGCTGCAACCGTGTTGCCGCAGATTGAAGCGGGCAAGCTGCGTGCCCTTGCCGTGCCGCTCCCGCAGCGCAGCCGACTTTTGCCCGGTACGCCCACCATCGCCGAAGCCGGACCCTTGCCGGGCTATGAAGTGGCCAATTGGTATGCGCTGATGGGCCCGCGCAATCTGGCGCGCCCGATTGTGACAAGGGTCAATGAAGCGCTGGTCGAATCGCTGCGTGACCGTGAAATTGTCGCGCATCTGGCGCGCCATGGGCTGGAAGCGGCCCCCAGCACGCCCGAAGAATTGGCTGGTTTCATGCGTGCCGAAACCGCGAAATGGTCGCCCATTGTCAAGGCATCGGGTGCTTCCATCAACTGATCAGCCGCCAGATTTCGTGCCAAATTCAGGGTTTTTTGCGGTGCCAGGGCCGGGTTTTGCGAATCATTTGGCTGGCGCTGTGGAATTTTCTTGTCAAGGACGCAAAAAAATACTTTGCACCTGCTGACAAGTCGCGAATCCTCGGCTATGCCCGTTCATGTTCAAGGGAGAATCGAACCATGTCGAAGAAGTTTCTCACTGACGTCATCGCCAAATCTGGCGACATGTCGGCCGTTGCGGCGGGCAAGCTTGCCGCCGATATCATTGACGCGATCAAGGCCGAAATCGTCAGTTCTGGCCGTTTCACCATTCCTGATTTCGGTGCTTTTGCTGTGCGCGAAACCCCGAAACGTACCGGCTTGAACCCCAAGACCGGCGAAAAAGTGCAGATCAAGGCTGGTGCCACTGTGCGCTTCAAGGCGAGCCCGTCGCTGAAGGGCGCTGCGCTGAACGGCGTGAAGAAGGGCAAGCGTAAGGCGAAGGCCTGATTTTTTGCGTTCCCATAAAGGCGGTGGCCGATAGGACGCCGCTTTTTTTGTGCCGTCGTTCCTGGCTTCAAACCTCAAGCGGCCCGCCGCGCAGCCGCTTCACCGCGCCGCGCCGTGTTTTCCATTCGAGTCGCCGCGCTTTTGAACCGGCGGGTGGTTTGGTGGCCTTGCGGGGTGGTGGTGGCGGTAAGGCCGCCTTGCGCAACAGCAGCACCAGCTTCTGGCGCACGTCTTCGCGATTGGCTTCCCGCATGCGGTGGCGTTCCGCCGTGATGATCAATTCGCCATCCTGAGTCATCCGCCGCCCCGCGAGCGCCACCAGCCTTTGCTTCACGGCATCGGGCAGATTTGGTGACGCCATGGCTGCGAAGCGCAGCTGTACCGCGGTTTCCAGCTTATTCACATTCTGCCCACCAGGGCCCGAGGCGCGCAAAAACGCCTCCTTAAGTTCACTCGCGGCAATGCTGATGGCGGGGGTGATGCGGATCATGCGGTTTTCATAGAACATCCAGGCCCCGCCTGTCTTGCCATGAGGGCTCGGGCGCAGGATGTTGGGCCCATCAAGGAACGGGAAACCATGGACGAAAATTCAAAAGACAAGGCGCCCGACGCCGCCGTCGATTGGCCGGATCAGATCTATTCCCTGCTCAAGACCCACAACATCACGCAAGTGGCCCTGGTGCCGGATGCCGGGCATTCCCGGCTGATCGGCCGCTGCCTCGCGGATAATGAAATGAAGGTGGTGACGCTGACCACTGAAGAAGAGGGCATCGCGCTTTTGCAGGGCGCCTGGCTTGGCGGTGCGAAAGGCGTGCTGCTGATGCAATCCTCCGGCGTTGGCAATTGCATCAATATGCTCTCGCTTTCCATCATGCATCGCTGCCCGCTGCCCATGCTAGTGACGATGCGCGGCGATTTCGGTGAATTCAATCCGGCGCAGGTGCCGATGGGCAATGCGACGCAAACCGTATTGGAAGCGATGGGCACGCTGGTGCGCCGCGCCGATACGCCGGAAGATATCGCGCCCACGGTGAATGCGACCATTCGCCTCGCCTTCAATACCTTCCGCCCCACCGCAACCCTGATTGGCCAGCGCGTGCTCGGCGCCAAGACCTTCGGGAAGGACTGAAAAATGCTCGCCGCTTCAGGAAAACTTGACCGCCGCGAATTGACCCGCGCGCTACTTACGGATCGTGGCAAAATGCTGGTGATTGCCGGGCTCGGTGCGCCGGCCTGGGATATTACCGCGATTGGTGATTGCGCAGAAAACCTGCCGCTTTGGGGCGGCATGGGTGGTGCGGCCATGATTGGGCTTGGCCTTGCCTTGGCGCAGCCCAAGCGCAAGGTGCTGGTGATTACCGGCGATGGCGAAATGCTGATGGGTATTGGCGCGCTGGCTACGATTGCGGTGCAAAAGCCCGCCAATCTTTCCATCGTGGTGCAAGATAATGAGCATTATGGTGAAACCGGCATGCAGGAAACCGCAACACGCCATGGCGTTGATCTGGTGATGATGGCGAAGGGTGCCGGCATCACAAACACGATGTTCCTGACCAAGCCGGATGAGGTGCCCGCGCTGCATGAGGCGATCCATGCCGGCCAAGGCCCCTTCTTCGCGGTCGCGAAAATTGACGCCACCGGTAAGCCCTTGGTGCTGCCGCCACGCGAAGGTGCGCTATTGCAAGCGCGCATGCGCGAAGCGGTGATGGGGCCGGCCGCGCATCATCAATTGTGACATGACCGCGCCAGCCGGCGAAGACCGGCGGCATTCAATGGAGGAAACAATGCAAAGACGACAAATACTGGTGGGGCTCGCAGCAATCGCGGCAAGCCCCGCGCTGGCCCAGGCGCAATGGAGTCCAGACCGCCCCATTCGCGTGATTGTTCCCTTCGCGCCCGGCGGCAGCACGGATATCACCGCGCGCCTGGTCGCTGAGGCGATTTCGCCCCGGCTTGGCCAACCTGTCGTGATCGAAAGCCGCCCGGGTGCCGCTGGAATTATCGGCAGTGAGGCTGTCGCGCGTGCCGCGCCTGATGGCTATACGCTGGTGATGGCTACAAGCTCCACGCATGCCACGAATGGTGCGCTTTATCGCAATATGCCTTTTGATGCGCAGCGTGATTTCGCGCCGATCAGCCAAACCACCTTTGTTCCGAATTTGCTGGTTGTTCACCCGGATGTGCCTGCGCGCGATTTCACTGGGCTGGTGGCGGAAGCCAAGGCGAAGCCGCGTGTGCTCAATTTCGGCAATGCGGGGTCGGGCACATCGCAGCACCTCTCTGCCGCGCTGATCGCCGCACGCACCGGCATTGATGTCACACATGTTTCCTATCGCGGTGGCACGCCGGCGGTGACGGATCTGATCGGCGGGAAAATCCAGGCCATGGCAGCGCCTTTGGTGGAAGTGATTGCGCATGTGCAGGCCGGGCGACTGCGCGCCATCGCCGTCACCACCGCGCGGCGTTCCGCGCTGCTGCCCGATGTGCCAACCATTGCGGAAACCCTGCCCGGATTCGAAGTGGCACTCTGGAACGGTTATATGGCGCCGGCCAATACACCAGCCCCCATCGTCAATCGCATCGCAACTGAAATCCGTGCCGTGATGCGCACCGATGAGATGCGCACAAAACTCGCTCAGCAAGGCAGCGAGCCTGTCGGTTCGACCCCTGAGGAATTTCGTGCCTTTATCGCTTCCGAGATTCCGAAATGGGCCGAATTGGTGCACATTTCTGGCGCCAAGGTAGAATAGGAAACACCATGCCCCACATCGTTTGCCTGCGACCGCTGCACCCCGATGCCATGGCAAGGCTGCATGCAGAACCTGACTTCAAGGTCACGATGTTGACCGAGGTGAATGCGGATGCCCTGCGGGAGCCGATGCAAACTGCAGAAGCCATCATCGTCCGCGCGACACCGATCAATCGCGATTTTCTGGCCAATGCACCAATGCTTTCAATCTGTGCGCGCCATGGCGTTGGCTATGACGCCGTTGATGTGAAGGCATTGACCGAACGTGGCATTCCGCTAACGGTAACACCGGATGCGAACGCGCTGTCGGTTGCCGAACACACGATGATGCTGATGCTGTCCGCCTCTCGGCGCACGCTGGATTATGATAAGAATCTGCGCGCGCTGAATTGGGGTTCCAAGCCTTCGCTGAAAACTTGGGATCTATCTGGGCGCAAGGTGCTAATCATCGGCTTTGGGCGCATCGGCGGGCGCGTCGCGCGGCTTTGCGCAGCCTTCGGGATGGAGGTGCTGGTGCATGACCCCTATATCCCGCAAAATACCATCAAGGGCGCAGGGTTCCGCCCGGCGAAGGTGCTGCATGAAGGCTTGGCGGAAGCCGATATCGTCACCACCCATTGCCCCAGCAATGACGACACGCGCGGCATGGTGAATGGCAATTTCCTCGCCGCCATGAAGCCAGGGGGCACCTATATCAATACCGCGCGCGGCACGCTGGTGGATGAAGCGGCACTCACTGCTGCGCTGAAAACCGGGCATCTGGCGACTGCCGGGCTAGATGTGTTTTGGGAAGAACCCGTCACCACGCGCCTGCCGCTGCTTGATCTGCCGAACGTCGTGGTTTCCCCGCATTCTGCCGCGGCGACAGAACAGGGCATGCACCGCATGGGGCTTTCCTGCGCGGAGAGCATCATCAGCCATTTCAAGGGTCAGCTCGACCCCGATGTTGTCATCAATAAGGAGGTGCTGCGCGGCAACGCGTAGCAATGCCCAATATGGAAAACCCCCTGCTGATTCTGGCGGATCACGCTGCTGCCTGGCGGAGCCGTCCAGTCGATGCGGAAGTTGCGCATCACGCGCGTCGCGCTTTGGTAGATTGGTTCTCCGCCCTACTTCCCGGCGCATCGCGCGCGCCCGCGACGCTAATGTCAGCCGCGCTTGAAGATGAAACGCGCGGTGGCGGAGGTGCTGTGTGCTACGTAAGCGGCCGTCAGGTGCCGCTGCGCCACGCGGCGCTGTTGAATGGCACGGCATCCCATACCGTGGAATTTGATGATATCTATCGTTACGCTGTCTATCATCCGGGCTGTCCGACCATTGCTTCGGCGCTGGCAGCAGCGCAATCACGCGGCGCGGATATGGATTTGCTGCTGCGTGCAATGATTGCGGGCTATGAGGTTTCCTGCCGCATCGGTGTTGCCGTGCAGCCTTCTCACTACGATTTCTGGCATACTACCGGCACAGTCGGTACTTTCGGTGCGGCGGCGGCGGTAGCGGTGGCACTGAATTGCGATGCGGAACGCATCGCTCACGCTATTGCAACCTGCGCCACCATGGCAAGCGGCCTGCAGCAAGCCTTCCGGGGTGAGAGCATGTCCAAGCCCCTGCATCCAGGCCATGCAGCGGAAGCTGGCGCCATGGCGGCGATGGTTGCCGCGCGTGGCATGACCGGCGCGCTGGATGTGCTGCATGGCCCGGCGGGCTTTGCCGCCGCCACAAGTGAAGATACCGGCAAATGGGAAAAGTCACTCGCCAATATCGGCAAGCCCTATGCCATCACGGATATGACCTTCAAGAATCATGGCTGCTGCGGGCATATTTTTGCAGCGCTTGATGCCGTGCGCGATTTGCAGCGCGAAGCCGGCTTCAGCGCAGGCGATGTGCTTGGCGTGCGTGTCGGCGGCTATAAGGCGACCAAGGATGTCTGTGATCGCCCAACCGCCGCGACCGAACAGGATTGTCGCTTTTCCACGCAATTCACCGTCGCGACCATGCTGCTGCATGGCGGTGTGCGCCTGGCAGCGTTCGAGCCAGACCGCCTGACCGATCCGGCGATCCGCGCGCTGATGCCGAAAGTGAGTGTCGCGCTTGATACGGAATGCGCCGCGGCCTTCCCATCCAAGCGCTCGGCCAAGGTGGAAATCAAACTGCGTGATGGGCGTGTGCTGAATCGGCATCAGCACACGCGCAAGGGTGATCCGGATGTGCCGCTTTCGGATGCTGATCTGTCCGATAAATTTCTGGAACTAACCGCGCATGCGATTGGTGCGCAGGAAGCCAGGGCGCTACTGGAAGCGCTGTGGAAGGGGAATGCCCTTCCCGGTATCGTAAAACTACGCAGCCAAAAGGCGCTGCGCGCTGCCGAGTAAAACCATTGGGCACGGGTTCACCCCTCCCCCCCCGTCCGTCATGCGTCACGCATATTTGCGCTGCGCTTCGCGAACATGGCCTGAAGGCAAGGCATCAAGACCCGGATCGGGTGGCGATTCAACCTTGAAATGCCGACGCAGCACATCCTGGATCAACTCATAACAACTGCCGATGCGCACAACTTCCATGGTGGTGAAATCAATCATGGTGGAAGACCGGCGATAGCGATGGTATTTCTGCAAGCCGTAATCAATCACCACATCGGCACAACCGCGAATTTCCGACTGCACATCCTCGGCACGAAATTTCGTGCCAGTGCCAGTGAGATTGGCTGAGGAACCAAATAGCGGCTGACCTTCCGCCAGGGCAAGCCGCGCCAGTTCCGCCTCAAGCGCGCCGACATTCATCAATATTGCCAGCGTGCCACCTTCCGTGCTGGCCGACAACGCCGCGTCACCCAGTCGGCGCAACAGCGGATGGTCCGCGCGGTAAGGCCCGATGGCCGAGATTGGCAAATCATAATCCAGCACCAGGGCACGGATCATTTCCTTGCCGCGCGCCGGCATGTCATGCACTTCATCATGTACGGCCAAGCTGCCCAGCATGGCGTTGCGCTTGTGCGCGCCGCGACCCTTGGCCAGAAAAAACTGCGTCAGCGCTGCCTCGCATCCGCCCGTACCGGCATAGCCAACATCGGTTGGAAATACCGCCACACCGCCGGACTTCACCGCATCCAAAACGCGTCGCGCATCGCCCTTGATATCAAGAACAGACATAAAAAGCCCCTTCAATCGAGATTGAGATTAAGTCCCGCAAGAATCGGTGCCCAACGGTCACGTTCCGCACGCAAGATTCCCAGGGCTTCATCGGGTGTGCTGGTCATGACTTCAAAGCCAGCACGCGTCAGTTGTTCGCGCAAGGCAGGTTTTTCCATAACCGCCAGACAAGCGGCATTCAGGGTGACGATCGCCTCGGGCGGCGTCGCGGCTGGCGCGAACAGCATGAAATTGATTGCGGAAAGCACGCGCGGTAGGCCCGCCTCTGCCGTTGTTGGCACATCAGGTGCAATCGCAGAACGCTTGGCCGAAAGAATGGCGAGGGGGCGGAGTGTACCCGCCTGAAAGTGCTGGCTGACAGCACCCAGCGAAAACACGCCAAGATGCGCATGGCCAGCCAGAACGTCATTCAGCGCAGGGCCGCCACCGCGATATTCTACCTGCAACATTGTCACGCCAGCTTCGCGCGCGAAAAGCTCATACCCCAGATGATGCGGCGCGCCGAGGCTTGGGTTGGCGAAGGCATAACGATCAGGCTCGCGCCTCAGAAGTGCGACAAATTCCTGCAAGTCAGTCGCCGGCAAGCGCGGATTGATGGCCAGCACCAAGCCGGTTGAGGCGATATTGGAAACAGCCACAAAATCGCGAAACAAATCATAGGGCAGGCGGCGATAGAGCAGCGGAAAGTACGCGATATTGTCAGCATTCATCACAAGCGTATAGCCATCGGGCGTGGCGCGCGCGGCGGCTTCCATGCCGATGGTCGTGGCCGCACCGCCGCGATTTTCAATCACCACAGGCTGACCAAGCCGGGCACGCATTCGTTCTGCAAAGGGTCGCGCCAAGGTATCGGTCGCACCACCGGGCGGATAGGGAATAATCAGGCGGATCGGGCGGCTGGGCCAAGCTTGTGGCTGCGCCAGGGCGGGTGCCGCAGCAAGCCCGCCCAAGGTTGCCAATAACGTGCGACGCTGCATCATCCTTCCTGCTTCCTCCTTCCCCGGATTCGGTTCACGCCATAAACACGCGAGCGCTTTTTCTAGCAGTAAGGAAAGGGCAAAGTCAGCGTCAGCGCAAGGGCCTATCCCGCCAGCACATAGCCATAGGCCTTGTTGCTGCGATTGCCACCGGTCGCCGCGTATCGCTCCTTCACGCGCGCCACACCATCGCCTTCAAGCCCGGCACGACGCTCATCATAGCGATGCATTTTCCCCAATGTGCCGCCGAAGATCGCAGTCTTCACCGGCCCATCTGCGGGGCCGAGTGGCGCGAAACCGTGGCAGCGCTGCATGTCTTCTGGAATCTCAAGCCGCCGCAAGGCCTCAATTTGCCATTGTAGAGAACCTGTCCAAATCACATCAGTGCCCCACACCACATGATCCGCGCCGTGGCCGCGAATAAGCGTGCCCATCGGCGCGGCGCAAAGCCTGGACTCAATCACCGTCATCTGCGCAAAAATCGGGCCGAGATCACCATAGACATTGGTGACACCATATTTTGCCGGGATCTCCGATAGACCCGTGGTCCAATCCACGCGGCCCGTGCGCGCAAATCGCTCAACGCCCATGCCGGCACCACGGCCGCCCGTCCAGCGATAAGCGGAATGGTAGATGACGAAATTGATCTGCGGCCAATCCTTTGCCGCCTTGCCGGTATCATCCACGCCGGAAAAGGGCAGCAGATGCGGGAACTGCTGCGTCACTTGCTGCGGGAAAAGCCCCTTATGTACGCAGACAATACTGATGCCTGCCTTCAGCAGTCTTTCATAGAAAGGATAGAGCAGCAATTCATCATCCATCCGCCATGGGTGGATGGCCACATACTTGTTGGTATTGTCGCCAATCGTATAGCCCTTGAAGCTATCGGGCTTGAGCTGTTCGATGGAACGCTCGACCTCATCCATCCAACCTGGCTTACCGGGGGTGAAAATGGCGTGGGAGAGTACGCGTTTGGTGCCCGATGCATCATTCGCACGTTTGCGTGCATCGCACTAAATGTCATTGATCAGGAACCAGTCAATTGGTTCTTTGGAAGGCGCGCTGCTGATCAGCACGACCTTTGTATCCGAAGCAAGAAATATTTCCCTAAACCAGCTCGCTTCCAGTAAATCCTGAATAGTCTGTTACTTGCCGACCAGATCGGGATTCCATGCTGCACGCCCGACAGCCCGGCGCGCATTGAAAAAGGTCATGATGCGCGTATCGGGGCGCAGGAAATGCGTATGCACATGCATGATGAACTGGTCTTTCAGCACCGCCGCGCGCGCCGCCGCCGCTTCAGGCTACTGCGCCTCGGCACGGCTGATGGCATAAAGCGGGCCATGGACTTTATTCATCGCAAGGAAGGCCGCCGCCATGCCGGATGCGGTTTGCAGAAAGCGCCGCCGGCCCAAGCCTTGCTTGGCGCCGATCTCATCGGCTATTTCCTTTATGCGCGCTTCGACCACTTTTTTCGGTTTGCGGCATTGGCCAGAATTCGTCAGATGATACCACCTGTGTCGGGATAGGCGAAGGGAACATCACCTCATCCGCCGGCTGCAATTGCCTCAGATCATCATCGGTCAAAAGTTACCCATAAGCTGTTTACTGCCCTTGGGGAGTGAGCAGTCTTCTCCAGCCAGGCACCGGAAAGCAAGAAAAACCGACGAAGCTGAAAAACCGCTTGCCATGCCCAGCCGGTCAATCCTATTACTGGCGCAAGAAACACTAAGCAGGATGCCATGATTTCTCGCCGTCAGCTTACCCTGCTCGCTGCCCCCGCGCTGCTGCCCGTCATGGCCCGCGCGCAGGATGCCTGGCCAAGCCGCCCTGTCACGCTGGTGGTGCCATGGGCTGCGGGTGGTTCGACCGATGCCGTGGCGCGCATTCTGGCGCAGAAGCTTTCCACTGATACGGGCCGCAGTTTCGTGGTGGATAATCGCACCGGCGCCAATGGCACGATCGGCTTCAATAGCGTCGCCCGCGCGCGGCCAGATGGCTATACCATGCTGGTTAGCACCGTCAGCACCTATGCCATGGCGCCGCATCTGATGCCACTGCCTTACGATAATGAAAAGGATTTTGTGGGTATTGGGCTGATCGCTTCCATGCCGATCATCATGGTGGTGCACCCAAGCTTCCCCGCGCGCACCCTTGCGGAATATGTCGAAATCGCGCGCCGGCCCAACAGCAACTTGACCTATGCCAATTCCGGCACGGGGTCTTCGACGCATCTCGCGACCGAGCTGTTCTTGCAGGAAGCGAAGCTGACCATTCAGGATGTCGGTTATCGCGGTGGTGCGCCAGCGGTACAGGCGGTGCTTGCCAATGAAACGCCGATGGTTTTCCAGGCGGCATCAGGCATTCTACCGCATATCCGTTCCGGTTCCTTGCGCGCCCTGGCCGTGGCGACAAAGGAAAAAAGCGCCCTCACACCCGAAATCCCGACCTTCGCCGAACAGGGCTTTCCGGGCGTGGAGGTGGTTGAACACATCGCCCTGCAAGCGCCAAACGGCGTGCCTGCCGATATCGTCGCGCGCATGCACGCACTGACAAAGGGCGCGATGGAAGCGCCCGATACGCGCGAACGCCTGAGCGCGCTTGCCGTGGTGCCTACTGTTGGCAGCACGGTGGAATGGCCAGCCTATTTCGCGGCGGAAAACGCAAAATGGCGCAACATCATCCAGGCGCGCAACATCAAGTTGCAATAGGAAGCGATTAGGCCGAGGCTGGCTTGCCAATGCCAGCCGCGCCCGGCCGCCCGTAAAGATGCATCGCGCGCCTCTCAAAGGCACGCACCATTAGCCGCACTGCTTCATTGAAGACAACACCAATCGCCACCTGCAGAATGCGGTTACGAAATTCGAAATCAACGAAGAAATCGACCTCTGTCCCGCCCGTCACCGGCGTGAAGCGCCAGTGATTGTTCAAATGATGGAAGGGCCCCCTTTCATACGTCACATGAATATGGCCAGGCTTGTTCAGACCCACGCGCGAACGAAAAGTTTCGCGAAACATGCGAAAGCCGATGGTCAAATCCGCCACCAACACCTGTTCATCGCGGCTGAGGACTCGCGCGGCAGTACACCAGGGCAGAAATTCCGGATAGCGCGCTACATCGGCGACCATGTCGAAAAGCTGCTCCTCCGAATAACAGAGCACCTTCTTTTCCGCATGGGTCGGCATGTCAAGCTTGTGCGGCCAATTGCGCGTTGCGCGCCGCGCTCAGCACCGCGAAGTCGCGATCCGCATGATAGGAAGAACGCGTCAAAGGCATTGCTGATACCAGCAGAAAACCCTTGCCGCGCGCGGCCTTGGCGTAATCCTCAAACTCGTCGGGGGTGACGAAGCGATCCACCGCCGCATGCTTCACCGATGGCTGCAGATATTGGCCAATGGTTAAAAAATCCACCGCGGCGCTCCGCAGATCATCCATCACTTGCAGCACTTCAATACGCTTTTCGCCAAGCCCCACCATGATGCCGGATTTGGTGAAGATGGAAGGATCAAGCTGCTTCACGCGATCCAATAAGCGCAGAGAATGATAATACCGGGCTCCAGGCCGAATGGAGGGATAAAGCGCCGGCACGGTTTCCAGATTGTGATTGAACACGTCAGGTCGCGCCGTCACCACCACTTCCAGAGCGCTATCCTTGCGCAGAAAATCCGGTGTCAGCACCTCAATCGTTGTGCCAGGTGCGGCGGCGCGAATGGCGCGAATGGTCTCGGCGAAATGCGCGGCACCGCCATCAGCCAGATCATCTCGATCTACGCTGGTGATCACCACATGGCGCAGGCCGAGCGAAGCCACGGCTTCCGCCACACGACGCGGTTCATCCGTATCCAAAGGCTTTGGAATACCCGTTGCGACATTGCAAAAGGAACAGGCGCGCGTGCAGGTCTCACCCATGATCATCATGGTGGCGTGGCGCTGAGACCAGCATTCGCCGATATTCGGGCAGGCCGCTTCCTCGCACACCGTAACCAGCTTCTTCTCCCGCATCAGGGCGCGGGTTTCCAGATAAACCGGATGCGTCGGCGCCTTTACCCGTATCCAGGCGGGCTTGCGCTGGATCGGATTGTCCGGACGATGCGCCTTTTCCGGATGCCTTTCGGAACCCGTCTTGGCGGCGCGATGGTCGATTTCGATGCGAGTCAGGGGCATGGCAAGACTTGATTTGAGCGGCTAATTCACCGCTTCGGTCAGACGACCTACGCGGACCAGGCGCTATATGTGGATCACCCGGCCGTAAGCATCAAGCACGCTTTCATGCATGGCCTCCGAAACCGTGGGGTGGGGGAAGACCGTATGCATTAATTCGGCCTCGGTTGTCTCCAACGTGCGGGCAAGGCCGTAGCCTTGGATCATTTCCGTCACCTCCGGCCCCACCATATGGGCGCCGAGTAGGGCGCCGGTCTTGGCATCAAATACTGTCTTCACAAAGCCTTCCGGCTCACCCATCGCAATCGCCTTGCCATTGCCGATGAAGGGGAAGCGCCCGACCTTCACCTCATGCCCGCGTGCCTTGGCCGCGGCTTCCGTCAGCCCGACCGACGCCACCTGGGGCCGGCAATAGGTACACCCGGGGATGTTCAACGTATCCATGGCATGCGGATGCAGCCCGGCAATGGCTTCGACGCAAATGATCCCTTCATGAGATGCCTTATGCGCCAACCAGGGCGGGCCGGTCAGATCGCCAATGGCATAGACGCCAGGCTCTCCGGTGCGGCCAAAAGCATCCGTCACGATATGGGTCCGGTCCCCCTGAATTTTCGTGCCTTCAAGCCCGAGGTCTTCAACATTACCGACAATGCCAACAGCGCTGATCAATCGATCTGCCTTAAATTCAGTGACCTTGCCGCCGGCTTCCACAATCGCGGCAATCGCATCGCCTTCCTTGCGCACGCCTTGCAGCTTGGCGCCGACCAGCACCTTCATGCCCTGTTTTTCAAAAGCCCTATGCACAAAGGCAGAAACTTCTGCGTCCTCGACCGGCAGAATGCGATCCATCGCTTCAATCAAGGTCACTTCGGACCCCATATTGCGATAGAAGGACGCAAATTCAGACCCGATGGCACCAGAACCGATCACGATCAACCGTTTTGGCAAGGCGGGCGCAGTCATGGCTTCGCGATAGGACCAGATCAGCTTGCCATCCGGTTCAATCCCCGGCAGCATGAGTGCCCGCGCACCCGTTGCCAGAATGATGTGCTTCGCCACCAATTCCGCCACTGTCTTGCCATCCTTTGTCACCGCCAACTTGCCACCGCCGGCCAGCTTGCCATGGCCATCAAATACAGTGACCTTGTTCTTGCGTAGCAAATGCTTCACGCCACCCGAAAGCTGCCCCGCCACACCGCGCGAGCGCTTCACCACTTTCGCGAAATCAAACCGGATATTGTCCGCTGCAAAGCCATAGGCATCCAGGCTATGCAGCAGGTGATTGATTTCCGAAGCGCGCAGCAGCGCCTTGGTTGGGATGCAGCCCCAATTCAGACAAATGCCGCCCAGATTCTCGCGCTCCACCAGCGCGACTTTCATCTTCAGCTGGCTCGCGCGAATGGCCGCGACATAGCCGCCAGGGCCGCCACCAACCACCACCAGATCAAATGCCTCAGCCATTGCGCAGGCTCCTTCCTCTATTCGGCCAGGCGATCAAGCGCCGCGCCGTCAACACGTTGCATGGTCCATTGATCCAGCCCGCGCGCACCCATGGCGCGATAGGTGCCAATCGCGGGCTCATTCCAATCCAGTACATTCCATTCCAGCCTAGCGCCGCCTTCATTCTTCACCTGTTGCGCAAGGCGCCGGAAGATGGCGCGCGCAATGCCCTGTCCTCGATAGGCGGGCTCGACAAAAATATCCTCCACCCAAATGCCGTGCCGCGCAGTGAAGGTGGAGAAGGTGCGATACCAGATGCAAAGCCCAACCGCTTTATCATCCGCTTCTGCGATGATGGCCGCAGCGCGCGGCGTTGCGCCAAAAAGGGCGGCGGCGAAATCAGCCTTGGTCCCCTTGGCCTCATGCAGCAGCTTTTCATACTCGGCCAAGGCACGCACGAAATACAGCACCACCGGCACATCGGCCGGTGTCGCATCGCGCAGCGCGAAGCCAGCACCCATCAGAGTATCAGGCTCAGCGGGTCCTCAATATTGCGCTTCAGCGCTTGCAGGAACTCCGCCGCCAAAGCGCCATCAATCACGCGATGATCCACAGAAAGCGTCAGTGTCATCACCGTTCCGATGGCAAGTGCACCATTCTTCACCACCGGGCGCTGTTCGCCGGCGGAGACCGCCAGAATCCCAGACTGCGGCGGGTTGATGATGGCGGCGAAATCCTTCACGCCATACATCCCCATATTGGAGATGGAAAACCCACCGCCCTGAAATTCCTCGGGCGTTAGCTTGCCGGATTTGGCGCGCGCAGCGAGGCCCTTCATTTCATTGCTGATGGCGGCCAGGCCCTTGATATCGGCGCCCTTTACAATGGGCGTGATCAGCCCATCGGGAATGGAGACCGCGACCGAGATATCCACATCGTGCAATTGCAGAATGGCATCTTCGGTCCACATGGCATTTACATTGGGGAAGCGGCGCAAAGTCACCGCTGTTGCCTTGATCACCATATCATTCACCGAAAGCCTATAAGCGCCCGGACCATCCTTGGGGCTCCGCGCATTCAAATCAACGCGGATTTTCAGCAGTGCATCAATTTCCACATCGGTGCTAACATAGAAATGCGGAATCGTCGCCTTGGATTCCGAAAGTCGGCGCGCAATCACCTTGCGCATGCTGCTATTCGGAATGGCAGTATGCGGCGCAGTAATCGCCGCCGGCGCGGCGGGACGTGGCGCCGCAACAGACGCGGGCGCGGCAGCCGGTGCAGCGGCGGGCGCAGGAGCACGCGACAGCGCCGCATCCACATCCGCCTTCACAATCCGCCCATTGGGGCCGGAGCCTGCGATCTTGCTGATATCCATACCAGCTTGGGCGGCCATGCGGCGCGCGAGCGGGCTCGCGAAAACGCGATCACCCGATGCTGGTGCGGGCGCTGGCGCAGTGGCGGCAGGCGCTGCCGAAACCGGCCCGGCTACCGGTGCAGCTGCGGGTGCCGCTTTCGGTGCAGCGCCCACGGCAGGCACGGCTTCGCCCGCTTCCACCAGCACGGCGATCACATCATTCACCTTCACGGCTTGCGTGCCAGCGGGCACCAGGATGCGGCCCAAAATGCCCTCATCCACTGCTTCTACTTCCATCGTCGCCTTATCGGTTTCGATTTCCGCAATCACATCGCCGGCCTTGATCCGGTCACCTTCCTGCTTCAGCCAACGCGCCAGATTGCCTTCAGTCATGGTCGGCGACAAGGCGGGCATGAGGATATTCGTTGCCATGATCTTTCCCCTTACCGCCGGTAGGTGACGCTACGCGCTGCTTCCAACACCTGTTCCAGGCGCGGCAGCGCGAGTCTTTCCAGATTGGCCGCATAAGGCATGGGCACGTCCACACCCGTGACCCGCACCGGCGGCGCATCCAGATGATCAAAGGCGGTTTCCATGATTTGCATGGCAACCTCTGCGCCGATGCCGGCGAAGGGCCAGCCTTCTTCCAAGGTCACCAGGCGATTGGTCTTGTGCACAGAGGCCGCGATGGTTTCCGTATCCAAGGGCCGGATGGAGCGAAGATTGATCACCTCTGCACTGATGCCCTGTTCCGCGAGCTTTTCCGCCGCCTGCATCGCCATGCCAACCATGATGGAGAAAGCAACGATGGTGACATCACTGCCTGCGCGTTCCACCTTCGCCTTGCCGATATCCAGCACGAAATCATCCGCTGTCGGGCATTCAAAGCTCTGCCCATAGAGGATTTCATTTTCCAGCACGATTACTGGATTGGGGTCGCGAATGGCCGCGCGCAGCAACCCTTTCGCATCGGCCGCCGACCAGGGCGCAATAACCTTCAAACCCGGGCAATGCGCATACCAAGAAGCATAGCATTGCGAGTGCTGTGCCGCAACGCGCGAAGCCGCGCCATTCGGCCCACGGAAAACAATGGGGCAGCCTAATTGCCCGCCTGACATATACAAGGTCTTGGCGGCGGAATTGATGATTTGGTCAATCGCCTGCATGGAGAAGTTGAAGGTCATGAATTCCACAATGGGCTTCAGACCGGTAAAAGCCGCGCCGACCGCCATGCCGGTAAAGCCATGTTCAGTAATAGGCATATCCATCACGCGACGCGGGCCGAATTCTTCCAGCAAGCCTTGGCTGATCTTATAGGCGCCTTGGTATTGCGCCACTTCCTCACCAATCAGGAAGACATCCGCATCGGCGCGCATTTCCGCCGCCATGGCATCGCGCAAAGCTTCGCGAACGGTGATGACCTTGGCGGGGCCCCAATCCTTCTCGGGCGTGGCGGCACGCGGCGCGGCGGGCACGGATGCCGGGGCCGCGGGCGCTGCGGCGGCGACTGGCGCAGGCGCGGCTTGCGCGCTGCCCGCGCCACCATCCAATTCCGCAATCGCCGTATTCACCGCAACATTTTCCGTGCCCTCGGGCACTAGGATGGAGGTCAATACCCCCTCATCAACCGCTTCCACTTCCATAGTCGCCTTATCGGTTTCAATCTCGGCAATCACCTCACCGGATTTCACCTTGTCGCCGGCTTTCTTAAGCCACCGGGCCAGCTTGCCTTCTGTCATGGTGGGCGAAAGCGCGGGCATCAGGATTACGGCGCCCATCTCAGTTAGCCTCCACCAGAATATCGGTCATCAATTCGGTTTCCGGCGGTTCCGGGCTTTCCTGCGCGAAATCGGCGCTGTCTTGGACAATCGCCTTCACCTCATCATCAATCACCTTCAGGTCGGCTTCGGTGACGCCGAAATCATCCAGCAGCACCTTGCGCGCGGTCTCGATACAATCCGACGTTTCGCGCATTTTCTGCACTTCTTCGCGCGTGCGATACTTGGCAGGGTCGGACATGGAATGGCCGCGATAGCGATAGGTTTTCATCTCCAGTAGATACGGCCCCTTGCCGGCGCGGCAATGCGCTACTGCGCGTTCGCCCGCTTCGCGCACGGGACCCAGATCCATGCCATTCACCTGCTCACCCGGAATGCCCCAGGCCGCGCCATTCTGCGACAAATCGCGCGAGGCAGAGGCACGCTCCACACTCGTGCCCATGCCGTATTTGTTGTTCTCGATAATGAAAATGCAGGGCAGCTTGAACAGCGCCGCCAGGTTCAGGCTTTCAAACACCTGGCCCTGGTTGGACGCGCCTTCGCCGAAATAGGTCACCGCGACCCGCCCATCCTGCCGATACCAATTCGCGAAGGCGAGGCCATTGCCGAGCGAGACCTGCGCACCGACAATCCCATGCCCACCGAAGAAGCCCTTCTCCCGGCTGAACATATGCATGGACCCGCCCTTGCCCTTGGAATAGCCGCCAATGCGCCCGGTGAGTTCCGCCATCACGCCGCGGGCTTCCATGCCGGAAGACAGCATATGCCCGTGGTCGCGGTAGGAGGTAATCACCTGATCACCTGCCTTCAGGCACATTTGCATGCCGACCACCACCGCTTCCTGGCCGATGTAAAGATGGCAGAAGCCGCCAATCAGCCCCATGCCGTAGAGTTGGCCGGCCTTTTCCTCAAAACGGCGGATCAGCAGCATGTCGCGATAGGCGCGCAGCATTTCATCGCGTGACAGGGACGGTGCTTTGGCTTTGCCGCGCCGCTTGGTGGCGGCTTCTGTGGCCTGGGGCATGGGAATTCCTTCTGCGCTTAGCTTCCTGGCACCATTAGCGCCGAACAAATGCCAATTTCAAGCCATGAAAGATGAAAAAACCGTGTTTTTGCAATGCAATAATACAGTTAACTGTAATGCAGTTAAGTGTTTGTTTCGCCATACAGAGGCGGTCACGGCATCACCCCCGGCGCGCTAAGCCGGGTTCCCTAGGGCTTGAAAAATCAGCAAAACCGGGCGCAGCGCCCGCCGGTCAGTAAAGCCGGCGTTCCGGCCCGTAGGGAACAATCACCTCATCCCGCCCGACCATATTCAGCAGCGACCGGGCGCGTTCTTCAAGCTGATCTCGGTCCAGCCGGTCTCCGCGCAAGCCGGTCACGCGTCGTTCCATCGCATCGCGCTCGGCCTCGGCTTGTTGCAGCGCCGCCCGCGCCGCCACGATATCCCCCTGGCGCTTGTCGCGCGCCAACAGCCCGCGTTCACCATGCACAGCATGCCAGGCGAAATAGCCCGACACCGCGAGGAACATGGCCGGCACCAGCACCCCTTTCAGGATGCGCTTGAAGATGGAAAGCAGCGCCATAAGCGCGATAACCCCATGACTTGAAGTGATGTCTAAAGAATCCATTCTTGGTGCCCTTGTCCAGAGAGAAATGGTAAAGCCCAACGAATTCGCGCGAAATTTCGCCTTTCTTGACATTCATCATCCCGGCGCCGCCAGATCAACGCCACGACAAAGCATCCTAACCCCAAGCCGGAACCAGCATGCACCCCGCGCCCGAAATCAGCATCCTGATGGCCGCCCATGGGCTGCGCGCGGAAATTAGCGCTGCCGTCGCCTCGGTCCTTGCGCGTGCTGAAGGCGCGGCGGTTGAGGTAATTATCGCCTCCGATGACGGCACGGATTACCGCGCATGCCTGCCCGACGACCCCAGGCTGGTTTTTGCCCCGATCGGGCCGATTGCCTCCGGTGCGCCAGCCACGCGCAACCGTGCGCTGGCTTTGGCCAAGGGCGAGTTCATCACCATGCTGGATGCTGATGATGGCTATGAAGGCCCGGCGGATGGCCTGGCGGCAACGCTCGCCCTGGCGCGTGCGCATGGCGCTGCCGTGATCCCCAGCATCATCCGCACCCCGGATGGCGCTGCACTCCGCCGCGTGCCGCCCCCGGGGACTGCCAGCCTTGGTTGGCATGAATGGCGAGAGGTCTTCGCCTCACTTCATGTGGTGCGCCCGCGCGCAAACGCCGAGCCCTTTCGCCCCTTTCGGCTGATTGACGATGTCTGGGCGGATTTGCAGGGCCTGGCCGGGGCTGGGGGAAGGGCGCCGGTTTCGGCGGCGCTTGCCTATCGCTACCAGCTCCGCGAAGGCCAGCTGACCGACACGCGCGCCAATAGCTTTGATGCCGATTACGCCGAGGCCTTGGCGATGCTGCGCGACGATCCTGGCAACTTTGGCGCCGCCACGCCGGAGGTCGCGCGCATCCTATGGCGCTGGCGCGCGATGAATCTCTGGGCAGCGCGTTCCGTCCAAGGCCAGCCGCGTCAGCTTGGCCATTATCATCGCCATGTCGCGGCCTATTTGGCAGGCCGCCGGAGCGATTAACGCTTCAGCACGCCCCGCCCGGCATAACGCGCCGCCGGACCAAGCCCTTGTTCAATGCGGATCAGCTGATTGTACTTCGCAAGCCGATCAGACCGCGACAGCGACCCGGTCTTGATCTGCCCGCAATTGGTGGCAACGGCCAGATCGGCGATGGTCGCATCCTCGGTCTCACCCGAACGATGGCTCATCACAGCGCGATAGCCGGCGCGATGGGCCATCTCAACCGCTTCCAGCGTTTCAGTAAGCGTGCCGATCTGGTTCACCTTCACGAGAATGGCATTGGCGGTGGCTTTCTCGATCCCCTGGCGCAGGCGTTCCGGGTTGGTAACGAAAAGATCATCGCCCACCAGCTGCACCTTTGCGCCAATCCTGTTCGTCAGCAGCTTCCAGCCCGCCCAATCATCTTCCGAACAACCATCTTCAATTGAGACAATCGGCCATTTCGCCGTGAGCGCGGCCAGGTATTCCACCATACCCGCGGGGTCGAGCTTCTTGCCCTCACCTTCCAGGGCATAGACGCCGTCATGGAAAAACTCGGTCGCGGCGCAATCAAGCGCGAAGACCACACCCTCACCAGGGCGATGGCCGGCCGCTTCACAGGCCTTGGTGATGAAGGCCAAAGCCTCATCGGCACTTTTCAAATTGGGGGCGAAGCCACCCTCATCACCAACATTGGTCGAATGCCCGGCATCATGCAGCGCCTTCTTGAGCGCCATGAAAACTTCTGAGCCAATGCGCACCGCATCCGCAATCGTCCCGGCAGCGACCGGCATGATCATGAATTCCTGAATATCAATCGGGTTATCGGCATGCTTGCCGCCATTGACGATATTCATCATGGGCACTGGCAGGGTCCGCGCGAAAACACCACCGACATGACGATAAAGCGGAATATTCAAATCCGCCGCCGCCGCCTTGGCCACCGCCAGCGACACCGCGAGCATCGCATTGGCCCCAAGCCGCGCCTTATTCGGCGTGCCGTCCAATTCGATCATCATCTCATCTATCTTGATCTGATCGAGCGGATCGAGGCCGGAAATGGCATCAAAAATCTCGCCCTCGACACTCGCCACCGCCTTCAGCACGCCCTTACCGCCATAGCGGGCCTTGTCGCCATCGCGGAGTTCCACTGACTCATGCGCGCCGGTGGAAGCGCCGGATGGCACAATGGTATGGCCGCGGGCGCCGGTATCCAGCACCACCTCGGCCTCCACGGTTGGGTTGCCGCGTGAATCCAGCACTTCGCGGGCGATGATATCGGCAATGGTGGCCATGGTGTGAGCTTCCGGTTGCAGCTGTTTCGGGCGGGTGGCTACACCGGTCCGCCCGGGGCGCCAAGACCCCGTTCCCTAAGCGGTGCCCAGGCGCTATGGCTTGGCCAAATTGAGAAAGGACACCCCCCATGCTGGATCGCCCGCACCCTACCCCGGCCACCCCTTCGGCAGACCCCTTCGCCCTGGCCAAGGCGCTGTCCGGCCTCCATTTCATCGGTGGTGCCTATGTCCCGGCGCGCAGCGGCAAGACCTTCGCCGTGGTGAACCCAGCGACGGGCATTGAAGTGGCGCGCGCGGCGGAAGGCGATGCGGCGGATGTGGATGCCGCGGTGACCAATGCCGCCAAGGCGCAGAAGGAATGGGCCAAGATGCCGGCACGCAAGCGCGGCGCGCTGGTGCATCAATGCGCAGCCCTGCTGCAGGAACATGTGGATGAGCTGGGCCGGCTGATTGCGCTTGAAACCGGCAAGGCTTTGCGCACGGAAAGCCGTGTGGAAGCGAATGTTGTCGCCGATGTATTCGAATTCTTTGGTGGCCTTGGCAGTGAATTGAAGGGCGAAAGCGTGCCCTTCGCCCCAAATGTGCTTTCTGTGACGGTGCGTGAGCCGCTTGGCGTGGTGGGTGCCATCATTCCCTGGAATGTGCCGATGCTGCTGATGGCGCTGAAGGTCGCGCCGGCGCTGGTGGCGGGCAATGCCGTGGTGGTGAAAAGCGCGGAAGAAGCGCCGCTTGCGGTGCTCCGCATTTGCGAAATCATGAACCGCGTGCTGCCGCCAGATGTCTTCAATATGGTGAGCGGCTTCGGCCCAGAATGCGGCGCGCCGCTGGTGGCGCATCCGCTCGTGAAGAAAGTCACCTTCACCGGGTCGGTTGAAACCGGCAAGATTATCTATCGCGCGGCGGCCGAGAAGCTGATCCCGGTCACGCTGGAATTGGGTGGCAAAAGCCCGATGATCGTCTTTGCCGATTGCGATTTTGATAAGACGGTCTCGGGCGCGCTGACCTCTATGCGTTTCACGCGTCAAGGGCAAAGCTGCACCGCGGCATCGCGCATTTATGTCGAACGCCCGATCTTTGATCGCTTCGTCACCGCCATGAAGGATGCGGTGAATGGCATGGTAATGGGCGACCCCTTGGATGAAAAGACCGATATCGGCACCATCATCAGCCAGGGCCAATTCGACAAGGTGAAGGGTTTTATCGCTGAGGGCGCGGCGACCGCCGGCGCCACCGCGCATGTCTGCAGCCGCATGCCGGAAGACCCCGCGCTGAAGAAGGGCCTGTTCCTGCAGCCGGTGATCTTCACGGGCCTGACGCGCGAGAGCCGGCTGGTGCAGGAAGAAATCTTTGGCCCCGTGACGGTGATCCAGCCCTTTGATGATCCGGAAGCGGTGTTGGCCGAGGCGAATGATTCCGATTACGGCCTGGCCGCCAGCCTATGGACCAATAATCTGAAGGTGGGGCTTGATCTGGCGCATCGGCTGGAAGCGGGACTGGTGCAGATCAACCAAAACCTGGTGGTGCAGGCCAATCTTTCCTATGGTGGCGTGAAACAGTCCGGCCTTGGCAAGGAAGCGTCCTTGGAAGCCATGCTGGAACATTTCACTCACAAGAAGACCATTATGGTGAATATGAGATAAGGGGATTTTCTATGGGGCGGTGGTTGGCGGCGGCGGTGTTGTTGGTGGGATTGGCGGGTTGCGCTCAACAGGCGCCGGAACCCGCGCCGCAGCGGATTCCCGAGCCGCCCGGCCCCGGCCTGGTGGGCTGGCGTTCCATTGGCTTCAATAATGAAATGTTCGAAAGCGGCTATGTGCAGGAACGCGAATTGAATATTGCCGGCCCTGTGCGGCGGGCCTGGATCATGCTCAATTCGCGCGAATCCATTCCCATTCCGGAAACAGGCGGGCGGGCGCTTTCGGTGCGCTTTATTGGTGAGTATCGCTGCGGGGAACGGCAATGGCGACTGCTGGAAGGTGCCTGGTTCGCACGGCGCAACGCGCAGCAGCCGGTGCATGCGGAACGCCCGCGGCGGAGCGGGTTCCGGGAAGCTGCGCCGGGCACCCTAGGCGGGGCGTTTTTGGATGCGGCGTGTGGGTTGTGAGGGGGGCGCCGCCGGTCCTAAAGGCGCGGCTGCGCAGGATGACTTGCATTCGTCAGGGTCCGGAGAGTAACATTGGAAGATTTCTCGATGCAGGTGAAGGCTATTTTGGCAAAGGCTTCGGGCGTTTTGCGTCCTGCCAAGGCTGATTCAGGCCGGCTGCTCCCGCGGGAAGGAGTGATCTAGGCCAGTCGCCTTTTTCTGGACCGTGAACCGTGCGATGATGAGGAAGTTGCATCTCTTCGCCGTGAGCCAGACTTTGAAAGCCTGCGTCAATACTTGATAGAAACACCCGAATTTGGCGCCCTTCGATCCTCCCTGAGGCCTTGGACGGCGCCCTTATTTCTGCTGGCGCCATCGGCCAATCCCGCCATCCCGGTCATGTTCCGCCCGCCAAGCTTGGCCGTGCCCACCTCTCAGCTTTGTACCGAAGCGCAGTTCGGTGAGGAATTGCACGCAAAAATTTGTGGCGCCCTAGCGATTGACCCGGCCCATATGCATCGCAAGACCTGGGAATTTGTCTGGATCATTGCTGCATTGCGCCGGGCCGGGCTTCTTTAGCCTAACCGGCGCGCACTTGGCTTTGGCGTCGGCAATGAACCGCTACCGGCCTTTTTCGCCCGGCTAGAGATCGAGGTTCTGGCGACGGATGCGCCGCGGGAAACCATTGCAGGCCAGGATTGGGACACAACCGGTCGACACGCCGCCGGCCTGGAACAGCTCTGGCACCCGAAAATCGTCGCGCGGGCACGCTTTGACAGATGTCCAGCCCCTTTTTTATGTACCAGTGATTTGTGGGTTTACTAAGCATGTTTCGGGTGCCGGCGGCCGCATTCCGAGGGCGTGGTGGGGCCGGACATGGTTATATTGGTGGAGCCATTGATTGATG
>Ga0194119_10001173_pt1 | contig 48726 bp, 45 predicted proteins | sample TA2MahC100mmetaG_FD_148620 | JGI IMG/M metagenome (GOLD analysis project Ga0194119, IMG submission 148620) | Freshwater microbial communities from Lake Tanganyika, Tanzania - TA2015018 Mahale Deep Cast 100m | ecosystem: Environmental > Aquatic > Freshwater > Lake | place: Tanzania: Lake... | reverse complement strand
TTGATGCAGTCGCACTGGCCGAGAATCTCGTCGAGATTGTTCGAGATTTCGACTCCCAGCCGTTCGACGTGCGCCGGGATCAACGTCGAAGGCCCGCAGACGATGACTCGCGCACCGAGTTTCTTCAGTCCCCAGATGTTCGACCGAGCGACGCGGCTGTGCAGGATGTCGCCGACGAGGGCGACGGTCAGGCCCGCGATTTTCTGGCGATGCTCGCGGATCGTGAAGATATCGAGCAGTCCTTGCGTCGGATGTTCGTGCGTGCCGTCCCCCGCGTTGAGCACACTGGCCTTCAGCAGCTTCGACAGTAAGTGCGGAGCACCGGACGTGCTGTGACGGACGACGACCTGATCGACACCCATCGCCTCGATGTTCTGAGCCGTGTCGTAAAACGTCTCCCCTTTCGAGAGGCTGCTACTGGACGCGGTGAAGTCCACCGTGTCCGCGCTCAGCCGTTTGGCGGCGAGACTGAAACTGGTCCGCGTGCGAGTTGACGGCTCAAAGAAAAGGTTTGCGACGACCGTTCCTTTGAGTGCCGCCAGTTTCGTTTCACCTGCGGCAGCCAGGCGTTTGAATTCGGCGGCCTGATCCAAAATCAACAAGATTTCGTCGGCCGAAAGTTCTTCCAAGCCGAGCAAATGTTTCTTGGTCCAACGCACCCCGAAAACCGAAGCGGTCGCGGTGGTCATGGGCGTTCGTATCCGGCGAAAAGACAAAAATGGAGGTTCGGGCCGGATCGTACCAACGTGGGGCAGGTTTTCAACCGGCCCGCGTCCGCAATGGTACGATATGGTGAGGGAGTGACTTGGTGACAAGGTGCAGAAGCACAAATCAGCAAGTCGACTTTCTCGCCTTGTCACCTCGGTACGATTTCACCGCGTCACTAGGCGAGTCCTCACGGCAAATCCACGTCCAGCCGCTCGACTGCGTGCCAGTCAACTTCGGTGTTCGACACCGCCTCCTGAAAATCGGACGTCGGCCGCGAAGGCACTTGCTTTGATTCCAGCAGCGTGCCGCTGGAAATCTGATTGGACTTGATGCGACCCAACGCGTGGCCTCCGAGCACGCTGGCAACGTACGTGCCGTAACCAGTGAAGATTCCGCCAAGCGCACCGCCGACGTACGTTCCATACGCCGGGTACAGAATCTCGTAGGCGTCCTGCTGTGTTTGCTCGTCGGATTCGGTCAACAAGTACCCGAGCGCGTCGCTGGTAGCTATGGCTTCGTGATAAAGAGGCACACCAGGCAGTAGATACACGGCGGCGTAGGTCCCCTTCCATTCGCGTTGCGCGAAGTCCTTTGCGTGCCCCGCTTCGTGAACGGCGACGGCGGGGACGTCCGAATAGATGTGAATCGTGTTCGTGAACGGGTTGAAGTGATCGCCTCCAAAGAGTCGTCCGGGCAGGATCGTCTCGCCGAGCACGCTCAGCGTTCCGAGCGTGTATCGCCAGCCGGCTCCAACGGAATCGTTCGCGGCCAGACGCCGCCAGTCGTCGCCGGGGTGGTATTGATTCAGCCGCACCTTGACCGACGAGAGTTCGTTCTTCGCCAGGTATTCCGCGACGGCGGCTTCGGTCTGCGGACCGATGCGATGATTCTCGATGCGGCGATCCCACAGGATGATCTTGTTCGGAATGCCCCAGATCCAACCAACTGCATCAACGAACTTGTTTGGCTGGCCGCGCTCGACCGGCTGACTGGCGGTCGTCGCATCCAGTTCTGGCGACGTGCGATACCAATGAGCCGCTCCGAACCGATACGGTGTCATCGCACATCCGCAGAGCCCGCAAAGTGCGATCTCGGCCCACAGAAATGCGCACCATCGACAAGCCGACCGTAAGGACTTAGGCATGATGGGTTCCACGAGGAGAGCAAATCAGGGCGATAGACGGGCAAAAACGGAGCAACTCCGATACAGATCCCACATCAATCGAGCCAGATTCCGTTCAGAAGGGGGCGGGGTTCTAGCCCAGAGTGTTCGATTCCCGCAATGTGTTTCGGCTCACTCGCAAAGCGAGTCCGCACGAAGCGGAAACCGGGGAGCAACTGCCGGATTCACGATGGATGGCGGGCGGATTCCGAGCAGTACGTCGGCGGCACTGCGTGCTCCGCGGGTCTTTGATTCTCGGCTCGATTCCACCGAACTGCCGGCACTGTGAGGCGTGAGGATCACGTTGTCCAATTCGAGCAGCGGATGCACGGCGGGTTTTCCTGGCAAGGCAAAGACGTCGACCTCTTCGAACACGTCGAGGGCGGCTCCGGCGATCTTGCGCTGCTGGAGCAATTTGACCAGCGCGGCCTCGTCGACGATCGCGCCGCGAGCCGTGTTGATCAGCACGGCGGTCGGTTTCAATCGCGCGAGCCGATCGGCGGAAAGCAGGTGGTGAGTCTCGGCGCACAGCGGCAGATGGATCGACACGAAGTCGCTCTCGGAGAGCAATCGGTCAAGCGGGACCAGTTCAACGTGATGTTTTGTCGCGAGGTCTTGGTACTTGGCCGGGTCACGAACCCAAGCCAGCAAACGAAGACCGAACACCGAGGCTCGTTGTGCGACGGCTCGCGCGCTGGCACCCAATCCGACCAAGCCGAGCGTCTGGCCGGCCAGTCGATGCACTCCAGGATGATGCCGCGCGGTCCATTGGAACGTCCGCATCGACTCCATCATGAACGGCAAGCGGCGGGCAAACGCCAACAGCAGAGCCAGCGTGTGCTCGGCTTGTTCGTTGAGGCAGAAATCCGGCACGTTCGTAACAACGATCCCCTGCCGACTGGCCTCGGCGACATCGATCTTGTCAGTGCCCGCACCCAAGCGAGCGATCACGCGGCAACGAGTGAGCCGTTGGATCACTGATCCCGGTACCCGCGACGAAACAACCAGCAGCGCATCACAGTTCTCCGCTGCCGCGAGAATTTCGTCCGGCTCCTGCCCTTCAATCTCGACAAACTCTGCACCGGCCCGCGCAAGCGTTTCGCGCTCGACGTTGTCGGTCGGATAAGTGACGGCGTTGAGTCGGACGGCTTTGAGCATGCGAATTAGTCCGTTGTCAATGATCCGATGTCAGTGGCAATCACAACTGACAACGGACTACTGGCCATTAACTTTCCCGTTTCGTGAACTCCTTGACCCAGCGATCGTCCCACAAAGACGGGAACGAATTCTTGCGATACGGGTGCTGAGCACACACTTGCTCGTTCAGTTCGAGTCCGAGGCCAGGTTGATCGGGCAGAGCGAATTCGCCGCGCCGGATCGGATTCCAGCCGCATACAAGGTCGTTTCGCCAAGGCACGTCGTACTCGGCGAAGTTCTCTTGGACAGCGACTTGCGGTGTCGACCAGCCGAAATGGAGCGCGGCACACAAGGCGACTGGACCGATCGAGCAGTGCGGTGAGATGCGTTGGTCGTTCGCTTGGCACAACGAAGCGATCTTCTTGCCGATGCCGAGTCCGCCGCAGTGAGCCAAATCCATCTGCACGATGTCGCACGCTCGCAGCGAAGCCAGCCGCTCGAATTCTTCGAGCATGTAAAGCCGCTCGCCCGCCGCGATGGGGAATGGCAATGCCTGTTTGACTTTGAGCAACTGGTCGAGACTGTGCGGTGTCACCGGCTCTTCGTACCACGCGGGGCGATAGGGGATCAGCCGGCGGCCCATTTCGATGGCACAATCGACGGACAAGCGGCCGTGAACCTCGATCATTAAGTCGATCTCGTTTCCGACCTCTTCGCGCACGGCGGCGACGATTTGCTCGGCGTCGGCCATCCGCTCGTGAGTCATTTCTTTCCAGGCGACTCCAAACGGATCGAACTTCATCCCGCGATAGCCTTGACTGACGACCTCTTTCGCCTTGGCCGCGTAGTCGGCCGGAGTGCAAGCACCGCCGTACCAGCCGTTCGCGTAGGCGGGAAGCCGCTCGCGTGCTTGGCCCCCCAGCAGCTTATAGACTGGCTGACCGCAGGCTTTGCCGATCAAATCCCAGCACGCAATCTCAACTCCGCTGATCGCCGTCAGCACCGTCGAGCCACCTTGATACTGATCCCGTATCAGATTCCCAAACACTTTTTCGATGTCAAACGGATTGACTCCGACGATCCGATCCTCCACCCATTCGTGAATCAGTGTCTGCACGGTGGCCTCTTGCCATTCGAGCGTTGCTTCGCCAAGTCCGGTCAGCCCCGTGTCGGTCGTCAGTCGCACGAACAGATAATTCCGCAACCCGCCATTCACGAGAAACGACTTGAGCTTGGTGATCTTCATGGAAGCCCTTTGGAGTGCGGCGATGAATGGCCACTTTACTTCTCGGCAGCGCCGCTTTCTTATCTGTCGTGAGTTATTTTGACTTCATAAGAAAGACAGTGACTCCGCCGCAATTCAAAGTGGCGATGAATCACTGCACTGCAAAGGAACGCCATGTCCGACAAACCAACCGTTGCCGCCGGCGCGCTTGCTCCTTGGGAAATCGACAACTTGCCCGAACCACCGCGATCGGGACGGACGTTGTGGCTGGGTTTGATCGGGCCGGGAGTCGTGCTGGCTGGCACGAGTATCGGGACTGGTGAGTGGTTGTTCGGCCCGGTGGTGTCAGCTCAGTACGGAGCGTCTCTGTTCTGGCTGGCGATGATCAGCATCGTGTTGCAGGGCTTCGCGAACCTGATGTTCATGCGGTACGCGATCTACTGCGGTGAGCCAATGAACGTCGGCATCCTGAGGACCTGGCCCGGACCGATGGCCTGGATCGCGTTCTTTGCGCTACTCGATGTGGCCTCGTTCTTTCCCTACAACGCCTCGAACGCGGCGGTGCCGTTGGCGACGGGAATCCTCGGACGCCTGCCAGACACCATCGGGAACCCGGATGACAAGTTGCTCGTGCGCGGATTGGGCATCACGATCTTTTTGCTGTGTTTCGTGCCGCTGATCTTTGGAGGCACGGTCTATCGGATGCTTGAAAAGATCATGGCGACCAAACTCGTGGTCGTGCTGGGCTATTTGTCGATCATCGCGCTGACGATGGTCTCCGCTCCCGTCTTTTGGGATGTTTGCACTGGCTTCTTCGCCTTCGGCACTGTTCCACTCCGCCCAGACACGCTCATCGTCGATCGTCACTTCAGCGTGCGAAAAATAGTTGGTGACGCCGAATTCTTTGCCAAGGGAACCTGGGAACGGAAAGATGACTCCATCACGGGCGAGTTGCAGGTCATTCGCGGAAACACAAAGTCCAAATTCAATTTGGCAAACTCTGACAAGCTCAGCGACGAGGAGAGCCAATTCCGCGATGCAATCCTGGCGAGAACGAAAGTGTTCATCCGCAGCAAACGATTCCTGATTGAGTACTCGACGGATACTGAAGTGTGGACTGCCGAAGGAGACGTTGTCGACAACCACACGTTTCAGCCTTCAAGAATCACCGTTTTGGGCACAGGACAATCGACGGTCTATTCCACGCTCGACCAAGTCCCCGACTCTCAACGCTCACGGCTGAAAAATCACTTGCAGCACGAGGGTTTAGCTTATGTAAACGCCTTCAACTACGTCAGCGAGCATGGCCGGTTGCCGCCGCTGGACTGGTCGATGGTCGTGGCGTTCGTGGCGATCGCCGGAGCGGGCGGGCTGACGAACACAATGTTCTCGAACTACGCACGCGACAAAGGCTGGGGCATGGGCTGCCACGTCGGCGCAATTCCCAGCGCGTGCGGCGGGATCACCGTCTCGCTGTCACATACGGGCAAAGTGTTTTCGCTCGACAGTGAGAATCGTTTCAAGTGGCTCGGCTGGATGCAGCACATTCGACGCGATCAAGCGATCTGGATAGCGGCGTCGGTGATCGGCATGGCGTTGCCCTGTATGATGTCGCTGGAGTTCATCCGCAATGCCAGCGTGGTCGGCGACCGAGCCGCGGCGATGTCGGCCGAAGGAATCGCCGGCCGGTATCCGTCGTATGCCTCGCTGTTCTGGTATTTGACGTTGATCTGCGGCTTCCTGGTGCTGACTCCGGGACAAGTCAGCACCGGCGACCAGATTGCTCGGCGCTGGACCGACATGCTGTGGAACGCCAGCTCACGCGTGCGACGGACAGGCGAGGTGCGCTACGTCTATTACGGCATCATGTCGATCTATGCCACCGGAGGTTTAGTGATCCTGATTCTGTTTCCCGCCGTGGCGATCGCGAAGTTTGCTGCCGTGTTGCAAAACATTGCGTTGGGTTCGACATCGCTTTTGGCTTTGTACGTCAACCGCAAGCTGCTGCCGAAAGAAATCCAACCTGGCTGGTTCCATCAAATCGGCATCGTGCTGTGCGGAGTCTTCTTCCTGAGCATCAGCATCGCGTTGCTTTTTATTTGAAAAACTGGTTGCCAATCCAACACGAAGCGCAAGCAAGTCGTGAAGTCCTCTCTTTGGGATGAGTTCGTCGTTTGCACGTCGGGCTCGTCGAATTCTCCGTGCCAACCCGACGCTTATGGGCGAAAGTGCGACTTGCGAAAGTCAAAAGCGTTCGTACCCCGGGGACTGAACCACTGATTGAACAGGGCCGGCTGCGGCGCACAGCAGGAGCTCGATCGATTTTCGGAATTGGAGACGGACCGATGGCGTCAGCAGGAACGATTTCAATTTTCCAATCGGGGAAGGGAGCTTTGAGTCATTTTGGCTCAGCCGCTTGGCTCGCGGCGGCGATCAATCCCAAGACAATCGCAGCGAAGAATGGTTGGCCGAAAGAAAAACTCAGTCGCCCGGAATGGCTGGATCTCTCAATGAATGCAGGCATAGTGACACCTTGGGGTTCAACGATGGTTTTATGGAACGGACGACCTCGTTCCTGGGCGTGAGAGTTTGGTCGAGCTATCGCAGAGCAACAGGTGATTCCCAGCTCGACGTTTTCTGCAACGAGTCTGCGCTGGTAAATCAGTCCGGTTGTGACGTCACACGACCGGGCGGGTATAGTTGGCTGAACAGTTTTGTGGCAAAGCCGTCACTAACCCGAAGCGTCAGTGGGGGCGGGCGTTCCAAAACGCTTTGAATCGACTCGACGGAGCGTTCGCCCTCACTGACGCTTCGGGTTAGTCTGTTGGAGTTCCTCTCAGAGATCAGGAGACAACCAGTGGCGAAGGCATGGGGCGGGCGATTTCAACAGCAGACAGACGCTCGCGTGGAAGAGTTCACGGAGTCGATCAGCTTCGACTCACGATTGGCGGAGGCCGACATCATCGGCTCGCAGGCGCATGCGCGGATGCTGGCAACGGTGGGGCTGCTGACGGCAGCCGAGGCCGATCAGATCGTGACCGAGTTGGAAGACATTCGCGGCGTGATTGCTCGCGGTGAGCTGCCGTTCCGTACGGAACTCGAAGACATCCACATGCACATCGAAAGCGAACTGATTCGCCGGATCGGCGACACCGGTCGCAAGCTGCACACCGGCCGCAGCCGGAACGATCAAGTTGCCACCGACCTGAAACTCTGGACGCGCGACGCGATTGCTCGCATCGACGGACTGCTCGTGAATCTCCAACGGGCGTTCGTCGGACGCTGCGACCGAGACCTCGACGTCGTTCTGCCCGGCTACACGCACTTGCAGCGGGCAATGCCGGTACTCGCTCCGCATTTTTGGTTGGCGTGGGTCGAGAAGTTTGAACGCGATCGGCAACGACTGCGAGATTGTCTCACGCGAGTCAACATCTCGCCGCTGGGAGCCGCCGCGCTGGCGGGGACGTCGTTGCCGATCGACCGGCACGAGACCGCGCGGCTGCTCGGCTTTACCGAGCCGGCTCGCAACAGTCTCGACGTGTCGAGCGATCGTGACTTCGTGATCGAGTTCGTCTTCGACCTGTCGCTGATCGCGGCACATCTGTCGGCGTGGGCCGAGGAGTGGATCATCTGGTTTTCGACCGAGTTTGGATTTCTGAAACTGCCGGATGCGTTCACAACCGGCTCGTCGATCATGCCACAGAAGCGGAACCCTGACGTGCTGGAATTGATCCGCGGCAAGTCGGCTCGCGTGATGGCCTCGCTGACGCAGTTGCAGTTTCTGACGAAGGGGTTGCCGATGGCGTACAACCGCGACTTGCAGGAGGACAAGCTCGCGCTGTTCGCTGCGTTCGACACGACCGCCGCCTGCCTGGAACTGGCCGAACCGCTGGCCGCTCAAGCCGAACTACAACGGGATCGCATCGCCGCGCGACTGGAAGAAGGCTTTCTCGACGCGACGATGCTGATGGAGTACCTGATCGGCAAGGGTGTCCCGATGCGGACGGCTCATGAGACGGTCGGCAAACTGGTCGCGCTGTGCGATTCGCGGAAGTGCCGGCTGTCGGATCTGCCGCTGGCCGATCTGCAATCGGCGTGCGATCGAATCGCGGCGGACGTCAGCAAAGTTCTCGGCACAGCCAACGCCGTTGCCGCGCTGCGCAGTTTCGGGTCCGGTGGTCGCGATCCGGTGCTCGAGCAGCTCCATCACTGGCGAACCAGACTGAAGAATTGAACCGCACGGAACTGCATCTTCGGGCGGATCACTTCAGTTCGATTTTTAAGTCGGTCAGGCCGCCAGCGGGAACCTCTTGCTCGAGTCCTGAAGTCGCCGGGTTTGCGTACTTGCTGGGAACAGCAAGTTTGGGCTTGGGGAGCAATTTCGGATCGTCCACCGGCGACGCGGATGCGGAATCGTCCGTCGACGTGGGCGCGAAGGCGATCGAAACTTTGTGCTTTCCGGGAGGCGCACCGTCAGCCACGTCATTGGTTCCCAGCGTGAATTTTCCAGAAGCATCGGTGATTCCCACAGCAGCACGTCGGCCATCGGTGGGAATGAAGCTGACCTGAAAGCTCTCCACCGGTTTCCCCTGATAGGTCACTGTGCCCGAGACCGGCACGACTTTTTCGAGGGTCGGCTTGACCACAGCGGGACTGCATCCCGCGAGTCCAAGAATCAGCCCAAACCCAACCAGTCCATTGATCAACCGCAGCACGTGAAACTCCTTCTTGCTGACGCCACCGAGCGAGTCGATTGCGCCGTTTAATTCCAGCCTTGTTGAACGAGGGGAGCAATCGACTCCATTACCATTGGCCGTTCGACTCTCGACCGGCCCGGCTTCCCACCGAACGCCACACCGGTTCGCTCACATTATCGTTGGCGAATCGAACCGATCCATCGCAGAGGACGATATGCGAACCACCGGCATGATAGCTGCGCGTGGCCAAGTGGCCGCGATCGACACCCGTGCCGCGAATGCAATCGCGGCGTTTTGAGTTTGGCGTCAGTGTGTGCGAATAAAACGTGGCGACCACGACTCCGCGATAGTATTGCTTCCCGCGGTAGGGAAAGGCGGCGGCTGTGGTATCGCATTGCGGGACGGAGATCGTGTCACCCGTGGCACTGGCGTCCCAAGTTCCAAAAGGCAAGTTGGTAGCGACGTTGTAGTACTCGGGATCGGTCGCCGGAACGCTTTGCGAGGTCACTCCACCGGATGGACCAAGGCGGATTTCGGCGAACATTCCGGTGGCGCTCAGACCGTCTCGGATATCGGAAAACTTCGCCCCGAAACGCCGCCCAAAGGGGCCGTCGTTGGCCGCATAGTTGGCGTTGTTTCCCAAGCTTTGTGCGTAGTTCGTTTGACCGCAACCGGCGGGACATTGCGTCCCGGCAAGGACGAACCGCGAGACTCCAGGTTGGGACGGGCACGCAAACACGGGAACGTCTTGTTGGCGCGACGCTTGATTCGTCGCTGACGAATTGAGATTCGTGTTGAAGTCGAACAGCTTGAATCCGGCTTTGTTATCCAGGTAGGCGAGGATCATGGGATGCGGAGAAGCATCATTCGAAGTCGCACCCGCGACAGGAGCGACGACGAACGAGCCCGCGGGGAGCATCTTGTGCGACTCTTCATAATTGTGCATCGCCAGACCGATTTGCTTGAGATTGTTTTTGCATTGCGACCGTCGCGCGGCCTCGCGCGCCTGTTGCACAGCTGGCAACAGCAGGGCGATCAAAATGGCAATAATGGCGATGACAACGAGTAATTCGATCAGCGTGAATCCAGAAGAACGGCGACACTTAGACGGCATGACGGTTTCTCCGATCGCCTTGGAAACACAAGAATTGACCAACAGAATCAGTGGCACGAGTTGCCGCGAGAACGGGGTATCGGACGCGGAGGCGGAGCAAAAGTCAAGATTTTGCCGTGGAATTCAGGTTCCGCTCAGGTAAAGGTCAGGGGAATCACGAACCTGAATCAAATCTGCTCGTGGTTGCATTTGCCAAGCATCGCGACCAGATTCCGGAAGGGTGCTCCCGAATTCCATTCCAAGATTTGTTATCGCCTCAGGTAGGGCGACTGACGTGAACGGACTCACGAACGACGGTTCGAAGACTCTCTCGATGACTCGCGGCCAGAGATCGCGCCGACTGACTCACAACTTGCGAGTCAGCCAGGCCGACGCCGCGGCGTTCGGCGTAATGGTCGGCTTGGGGGAGACCTACTTGCCGCTGTTCGTCCTGACGGTCGGGCTGAGCGAGGTGATGTCGGGCCTCGTCGTCAGCGTGCCGGTGTTGCTGGGCGGCATGCTGCAGATGGTTTCGCCGTGGGCGGTCGCCTTATTGAAGTCACACAAGCGTTGGGTTGTGTTTTGTTCGATGCTGCAAGCGGCCAGCTTTGTGCCGCTAATCGGAGCGGCGATCGTCGGTTACATCCCGGCGTGGGCGGCATTGGTCGTTGCCTCGCTGTATTGGGCCGGTGGATTGGGGACCGGGCCAGCTTGGAACGTCTGGATCGGAACCCTTGTGCCTCGATCCATCCGAGCGCACTTCTTCGCGAAACGGACACGCTTGCAGCAGCTCACCGTGCTGGCTGGTTTTCTCGGTGGAGGGTTCGCTCTGCAATTCGGAAAGCGGCTGGATGAGGCTGCTGGAGCCGGGCATGGAAATGTACTGGCGGTGTTTGGCATTCTGTTCACGATTGCTTTTGTCTGTCGAGTCTTGTCCGCCTCGTTCCTGGCCGCTCAGCATGAACCGGTGCCGTTGTCCGTGGAGCGTCGCCGAATGCCGGTGCTCGAACAACTGCGGTCGTACCGACACAGCGCCGGAGGGCGCTTGCTTTTTTACATCATCGTGGTGCAGTTCGGCGTGTGGATCACTGGTCCGTACTTCGCTCCTTACATGAAGAAGAAACTGCATTTTGAGTACGTCGATTATGCGGTGCTGATCGCGTTCTCGTTCGTCTTCAAGATCATGGCTCTGCCGCTGTGCGGTCGATTTGCGAAACGTTGGGGGGCTCGGCGACTACTGACGCTGGGGGGAATCGGCATCATTCCACTCTCCGGCATGTGGAGCGTTTCGGACAATTACGCCTGGCTGTGTCTGACGCAGGTGACCGCTGGTGTCTGCTGGGCCGCCTACGAGTTGGCGTTCTTCCTGTTGTTCTTCGAGTCGATCCCGGCGAACGAACGAGTTGGTGTGCTGACGCTGTTTAATCTGCTCAATAGCGCCGCGCTGGCTGCTGGGGCGTTGGTCGGCGGAGTGATCCTGTCGCTCGCGGACGAGGCCCCATGGGCGTATCACACATTATTTGTCGCCTCTTCGACGTGGCGAGCGATCAGTTTAATCTTCCTGTGGCGCGTGCCGCACATCGAAGTCACAGGAGACGCGGTCGGAGTGCAAATTGAAGAATTGCGTCCCACCGGCGAAGTACTCGACGGCCCAATTCTTTCAAGTTTGCCAGATGAGACTCGCCCCTGATTCAGGGGCTGGTTGAAAACTTGTTCCACGCCGCTTCAAATCACTTGCCTCACACAGGACAGATCATGCAGACGTTGATTGAAGCGAGGGAGATTCAAAAAGTTGTCGCGAACTTGGGGCATCAGATCGCCACCGAGTATCGGGACCAGCCTCTGACCGTGCTGGGAGTGCTCACCGGCAGCATCGTTTTTCTGGCAGACTTGATCCGGACCATCGACCTGCCGCTGCGAGTGGGATTGATTCAAGCCTCCAGCTATCGCGGCGCGACGACGCGTCCGCTCGAACTGCGGATCAACGATTCACTGGTGCCAGATATTCGCGACCGTTCGGTGCTGCTGGTGGATGACATTTTCGATACCGGCAACACGCTGGCTTCGTTGATCGATATCATTCGCCATAACTCGCCGCGCAGCATTCGCTCGGCAGTGCTGTTGTGGAAAACCGGCAAGGCAACGGTCACGATTCAACCTGACTATCACTGCTTTCAAATTCCGGATCGTTTCGTCGTGGGTTATGGCCTGGATTACAACGACGACTACCGGCATCTGCCGTACATCGCAGCCTTGGAACCGAGGGACTTGTGAGTTGAGCTCTCCATTATCTGCTTGATGGTCCACCTCTCCATGTCTGGTGATCCTCTTTCCTGCGAACTGTTGCTTCGAGAGGCACTGCGTGAGCGTCTCAAAGCCAGTTCGTTGCTGACGGAAGAGGAATTGGATCAAACGCTGAAATGGATCGACGCTCAAGACAGCAAGCTTGACGGAGCGTGGGCAGCGCAATCACTGGCGGCGCAAGGTCGGTTGACACCTTTTCAAGCGCGGGCGGTTTGCAATGGGCGGATCGGCGATCTGCAAATTGGCAATTACGACATTCTCGACAAGCTGGGCAGCGGTGGGATGGGGACGGTTTACAAGGCTCGGCACCGTCGCATGAAGCGGATCGTGGCGGTCAAAGTGCTGGCCGCGAGCCACGGAGACAACAAGTCCTTTGTGCAACGCTTCCAGCGCGAAGTCGAGACAATCGCGCGGCTGTCGCACCCCAACATCGTAATTGCTCATGATGCCGATGTTTGTGAGGCGGGAAACTACCTCGTGATGGAGTTCATCGAAGGTGCCGACCTCGACCGACTCGTGCGACTGCGCGGTGCGTTGTCACCCAGGCTGTCCGCGACGCTGATCTTGCAAGCGGCTCGCGGTTTGGAGCACGCGCATGCGCAGGGCATTATCCATTGCGATATTAAACCGGCAAATCTGCTGCTGGACTCGGCTGGGGCGCTCAAGATTACCGACTTGGGTCTGGTACGCAGCACAGAGCTTTTCGATGACTCGGACAGCCACGAATCAATGCTGACAAAAACGGGCGGCATCTTGGGAACAGTCGATTTCATGCCGCCGGAGCAAGCCTTCAATCCTTCGCTCGTTGATCATCGCGCCGACATCTACAGCTTGGGCTGCACGCTCTTCTTTCTGGTGATGGCTCGGCCTCCGTACGGAGGCGAGACGCCAATGGAGACGTTGCTTCTGCACAAGCAAGAGCCCATCCCGTCGTTGCTGAAACTGCGCACGGAGATGCCCTGCGAGTTGGACAACCTCTACAGGCGAATGGTCGCCAAGTTGCCAAATGAACGGTTCGCCACGATGTCGTTGGTTGTCCGCGCCTTTGAACGGAGCGGACTGACCTTATCTGATGCCGAAGTCGCCGGCGAACTCAACCAGATACGGATGTCCGACTTGATCACGTCGCCACGCCCACCCTCCGCGGCGAGGCCGATTTCCGGCGTCGTAAAGGGGACCACGCTTGATCATCCGAGCTCGATGTCTTCCGCACATGCACGCGGTTCATTAACTGTGCTCGTGGCCGATCCCAGCCTCACCGTTCGAGTCCATATCCGCAACACGTTAAACGACCTCGGCTTCACCAATGTTGTGGACTTCTCGGACGGCACTAAAGCGATGAACGAATTGGTCACTCAATCATTTGATCTGATTGTCACCGGCCTGAACCTGTCTGGGGTCGATGGCCAAGAATTGATCCGTCGTCTTCGGCAAACTCCAGAGTTCGCCGACACACCAATTCTGCTGGTCACGGCCGAAGCCGCACCGGCCAAGTTGCAATTGCTGCGGCGCATCGGCGCGTCGGCAATCATCGACAAAAACTTTCGCGCCGACGAAGTCCGCGCTGTACTCGATTCACTTTTCCCAGCCGCGTGATGTCGCGCTCCCTCACGGATCATTCAGCGGGGGCCGCATCGCGGAACGTGTAGACATCCAGCGGCGCGAGCTTCGCGGGTATCGGATTCTTTGTGTTTGGCAGAAGGAACGGGATGGCGTAGCAACCAACTTTTCCAGTGGACATCTCGGCGACGTAAATCACGCTCGCCGCCGGTTGCGTCCCGGGACGGGAACGAATCTGCGCCAGTCCCGGAGTCATCGCGTAGGCCGGCTTGGCCCCTTTGACCTGCAGATCAGCCCCCACATCGGCTGCGAAATACTGGACGAACCCGACTCCTTGCTTGCCCAGACAGGCTCCCGTCAGCCGGCCGGTGAGGAAATCCAGCACGAAGACCGCTTCCAAATTCTCGGAAACGACGACGGTACACATCCCAAATTTGTCGTTGCGATCCGAAGTCGCGGCGGTCAACTGACGATGCGGCCAGAACGCCGCGATTCCCAATCCGACCACCACTCCGGCAGTCAGCCAGAGCCAACCAGGGATACGACGACGAGACGACGAGGCCATCAACGGCTGAGGTGCGAGAGGTTCCACGAGAAATCTCCGTGAAGTTCAAAGAGGCAGAAGAAATGGGTTTGGGGACGCCACCTATAGCGACCGTTTCGATTGAGCGGCAATCTATCGAGCCGGTTTCCCAGCGACTAGGTCAGCCCCTACCACCATGAATTCGTCTTCCGGCATTTGTCGCGATTGGACTACCCTCCAAAACGAGAAATCAACGTCGGCTCGCCGTCCGCGAAAATGAGTTTCGCGAGGTCCACGCCGTCCGCCGGTTCAAAAAGGGAATTTTATGCGGACCATCGCGGTGATGAATCAAAAAGGAGGCGTCGGCAAGACGACCACCAGCGTCAATCTGGCAGCGGGGCTGGCGACTCGCGGACGCAAGGTGTGCCTGATCGATCTGGATCCGCAAGGTCACGCCTCGATGCACCTGGGGGTCGAGCCGACCAACTCCACGCCGACAATCTATCAAGTCTTGGCGGGGGACAAGACTCTGGCCGATGTCCGGCAGATGGTGGCCGCGAATCTGTGGGTCGTGCCGGCCAACGTCGAACTCGCCGCGGTCGAAATGGAACTGGCCAATGTCGCCGACCGCGAACTGATCCTCCGCGATACGCTGCAGCAGTTCGCGAAGTCACAGCCGGTGGACTACGTCATCATCGATTGCCCGCCATCACTGGGAGTGCTGACCGTCAACGCGTTGACCGCGGTCAAGGAAGTGTTCATCCCGCTGCAACCGCACTTTTTCGCATTACAAGGGTTATCAAAGTTGCTGGAGACGACAGCCCGAGTGACTCGGCGATTAAACCGCGAACTCAAAGTCAGCGGGGTCGTCGTCTGCCTCTTCGAGACCGGAACGCGACTGGCCAGCGACGTGATCGCCGACCTGACGAACTTCCTGCGGTCGAGCGATCCGAATGCTCCGTGGGCGAACGCCCGCATTTTCCAGACGAAGATCCGCCGCAACATCAAGCTCGCAGAAGCACCGAGCTTCGGCCAATCCATCTTTGACTACGAGCCCAGGTCCGCCGGCGCGCAGGATTACCAGTCGATCCTCGAAGAAGTGATCGCGATGGAAGCGGCTGGCTCGATCCCGCACGCCGCGTAGTTCGCCTGTTGCGTGCCCGGCTGGCGTGCAACTGGCCACACGCCAGCCGCGCGCACCACGATCAAAACCCGCCCGCGTTGATTTTTGCTCGCGGCAGCCGTGTAATTCCGCCGCACATTCCGGCGGGGGACTGACCGCCGACTCTTCAACTCGCTGACATTCCGCAGGAGATTGGCAACATGGACACGACAAACGGCGCTCTCAATCGCAAACTTCGGATGGCTCTGGTGGGCGGTGGCCAAGGAGCCTTCATCGGCCGAGTCCATGCGACCGCCGCGATCCTCGACAACCGAGCCGAACTCGTCGCCGGCGCGCTCTCGTCGAATGCCGAGAAGGCCAAGGCCTCCGCCCCAGCCTACGACATCAAGCCAGACCGCGCGTACGGCTCGATCGAAGAGTTGGTCGAGAAAGAATCGAAACTCCCCGCCGATAAACGAATCGACTTCGTCACTGTTGCCACGCCGAATCACACACACTTCCCAATTGCCAAAGCCGCGCTCGAAGGGGGCTTCAATGTCATCTGTGACAAGCCGATGACGTTTGATCTCGCTCAAGCCGAACAGCTCGCCGACATCGTCACCAAGTCTGGAGCGGTCTTCGCAGTCTCGCACAATTACACCGGCTACCCGCTGGTGCGAATGGCTCGGCAGATGATCCTCGCCGGCGAACTGGGGGAGATTCAGGCGGTTCGTTCGTGCTACATCCAAGGCTGGCTGCGCACGCGACTGGAGACGAGCGACCAAAAACAAGCCGCGTGGCGAACCGATCCGGGCAAGTCCGGCGCAGCGGGTTGCTTCGGCGACATCGCGACGCACGCGTACAACCTCGGCCGCTACATGACTGGCCTGTTGCCGGAGTCGGTCTCGTGCAATCTGAAAGTGTTCGAGGCTGGTCGGAAGCTCGATGACTACGGGCACGCGGTCGTTCGTTTCGAGAACGGAGGACTTGGCACCGTCACCGCCAGCCAGATTTCTCACGGCCGCGAAAACGATCTGTTCATCGAAATCGACGGCACAAAGGGAGCGATGCAGTGGCGGCAAGAGGAGCCGAACGTGCTTACCCTGAGGCGCAACGGACAGCCGCACGCGATCTACACGCGCGATCCGAACGCGCCGTATATGAACGACTCGGGCAAGGCCGCGTGCCGCTTGCCCTCCGGCCATCCGGAAGCGTTCTTCGAGGCTTTCGCCAACATTTATCGCTCGGCGTACGACGCAATCATCGCCCGCGCGACCGGAACCGCCTGGGAGAAGGTCAACACGGTTTATCCGAACGTGAACGACGGCGTGGAAGGGATGTACTTCATCCAACAATGCGTCGCCAGCAGCACCGAAAACGGAGCATGGCTGCCACTCAAGCACAAGCTGGCTCGAAAGTAGCTGTTTGCGAACTCGATTCGCGAGAAGCCCGGTTTCTTTCGAGAAGCCGGGCTTCTTTGTTGATCAGCCTGCACCACAAGACGAGAAAAGATGATGCCCACATTTGCCGAACTGGTCGTATCACGTCAGCAATGGCTGGAGGGAACTCTCAGACCGTGGTGCCTCGCCGCGCCCTGGAAAGAACTGTTTCAAGCCGAGCAAGACTGGATCAACCTCGCCGGCCAAGTCGATCCGCAGGGAACGTTGTGGACCTGGGCGTGGAGCCGCTTTGCAGCCCTTGTCTGCGAAGGCTTGCCGGGGATCGAAGAATCACATTGCGTGCGGGTGACAACGCGCGACGGGCGAGTCTTCGTTGGCTACCCCGACAACCGTGAAAGCCGACATGGGAAGCTGCGGTTGCTCTGTGAAACTTTGCCCGGAACTGGGCGGCATGAACTCTCAGAAGCGATCTCGATTGACGACGTTGTCGCGGTGCAACGTTTGTAACCCGACCGCTTGTGCGTCGGTCGATCTCAGCCTCTTTTTCGAATCACCCGGGCCACAAAAGCCTGGGCTACTTCATCCGTACGCCGACCGCCGAGCCGATGACGACTTCCGGCCACAGCTTTCCGGCGGGGTGAACACGAACGGTGATCCACGACTCGGCATCACCGTTGCGGTTGTGAGCCTGCGGGCAGATGAAGGCCACTCGGCCAGTACGATCTTCACCGGCGAAGTCCAGCCGCAGTGTCTGACCGACATGCAGCTTGATGACTTCGCGAGACGGGACATCGACTTCGACGAACGGCCGCTCGCGATCGTGAACCGTGACTAGAGCCTCACCGACTCCCACCGGATCGGCCACGCGCTTAGAGAACGAACCCACGATTCCATGTCCCGGTGACGTGACCGACATCGCGGACTTCTGCTTGTTGAACGCTTCAAGTTGCTCGGTCGCCTCTGCGAGTTTGGCTTCGGCAACATCCACGCCAGCCGCCTTGCGGATCATCTCCGGCAGATCTTTGCGCAGCTTCTCCAACTCGGCAATGTGATGCTCGCAGAACTCCGAAGAGGCTTTGTTGACCTCTGCCAAGTTGAGCGCCAATTCTTGACGCATGACGGCGCTGAATTTCATTTCTTGAGGAACAGCGACCGGCTCAACGGGAATCGAATCAAAAATCCGCTCTGGCTGTACGAGGAACTCGGGACTCGCCGCCAACCATCGTCGGTTCGCAGACTCCCGGGCAAGGTTTCGCAGGGTGACATGTTCAAACTTGGCGGCGTAACTCTCGCGAAGGAACTTAGCCGCCTCGAGCCGCGTGCGCAGGAGAGCATCGTCAACGTCCTTACGTTGCAGACTCATTTCGACTTCCGCTTTGGCTCGGCACTGTTCGAGAGATGCCTGCAGTGAGGTGACCTCGCGCGACTTCACGGAGATCTCTCGATCGAGTGACTCGTCGGCCAGTTGAATCAGCGGTTGACGCGGTTTGATCGACTCGCCTGAACGAGCTTGCACCGCTTCCACGCGACCGGAGTGCGGCGCGTACACGACCGATTGCTCCGCACGGAGATATCCGATCAGGCGGACTTCTCCGGCGCGGGCCAGCAAAACCGTCGCTCCCAGTCCAGCAAACAAGGCGATCACCGCCAGCGGCACCAACCGCACGAGAGACAAACCCGAACTCGTCGAGACCGTCTCCGACTGTGCAGGGGCCGTATCCGCCGGAAGCGGCGATGAAGTCATAGCGCGAGTCCCCCGCGAGCCGGCTAGTGGCCGAGTCGTCTGCCTTCGTAAACCATGCCGATCAGCACGCGCTCTTAGAATCGGAGCGACAGCAAGCGCTTAATGATACGAACTGCCTTATGCTCGACCAGTTGGCGTGAAGGCCAGAGCAAAGTTTCGCTGAGCGGATCGAGTGGTTTTCGCGGCAAAGCTTCACATTGCGAGTCGTCAGCCACCGATCCGCCGCACGACTTCGGCAGCCGGAAAGCGAACTTTCGGGAGCGCTGCGTACTTGTCGTCGGCCGCTCGATAGCCAGCCACGCAGACGACGACGGTGCCGTAACCCTCGCTCGGCAGACCGAGCAGTTCGTCGTATTTCTCCGGAACAATCCCCTCCATCGGACAGGTATCAATACCCAGCATCGCCGCCGACGTCATGAAATTCCCCAAAGCGATGTAGGCTTGCAGCCCCGCCCAATGATGGATGTCGAATCCTTCCGGTGGAGGAACCAGCGACTTCATCAGCATTTTCTTGAATCCAGCCAATGACTCGACCGGCTTTCCATGAACCTCCGCCGTTCGCGCGAGATGCCCATCAACGTCTGACTCGGTCAACGGCTTCCGCACGGCAAAGACAACGACGTGCGACGCCTCCGCGACCTGCCGCTGCCCCCACGACATCGGCACCAGCTGGTCCTTCGTCGCCTGATCGGTGATGACCACAAACCGCCACGGCTGCAAACCAAACGAGGAAGGGGTCAACACCAACGCCTGTTCCAGCGTCTGCCAATCCTCGGCCGAAACTTTGCGAGCTGGATCAAACTTCTTGACGGCATATCGCCACCGCAATTGTTGAAGCAACGTTTCGTTGCTGACAGGCTTTGACGACATGCGCGGGTTCTTCCTAATTCAAAGGCCGAAGCTAAGCTCAAATCAATTCGCGAATCGGCGTGCCGCGCGTCAACGGAATCGGGCGTCCTTGCGGGTCGAGAAATTCTTGCGTGTGGTCGATGCCGAGGTGTTTGTAGATCGTGGCGAGGATGTCATGCGGGTCGTGTTGCAGATCGACAGGGTGCTCGCCGAAGCGATTCGTTTGACCAATGACTTGGCCCATCGGCATTCCGCCGCCGCTGACAAGGATCGACATGGCTCCGGGGTAATGATCGCGGCCAATGCGACCATCTTTGAATTCGAGACGCGGAGTGCGACCGAATTCGCCGGTAACGATCAACAGTACCTTCTTGTCGAGTCCGCGATCGAACAGGTCTTCGATCAGTGTCGTGACAACCTGGTCGTAGCGCGGTGAGCGAGCGACCATCGCGGTCGGCATGTCCCAGTTGACGGCGTGGTCGTCCCAATCGTGAGCCTTTGAATTCGGGCCACTGCCGGGGACTCGAATCGACACGAAGCTGACTCCCGATTCGACCAGCCGCCGAGCGAGCAGACATTCGCGGCCGAAGTAGTCGTCGCCGTACTTGTCGCGCAGCTTCGGGTCTTCCTGGTTGATGTCGAACGCCTTCTGAGCCTTGCCGGTCGTGAGAATGTCGATCGCTCGGCGATTGAACGAATCGAGGGCGTCCATCGCGCCTCCCTGATCGAGGTCGCGCCGCAATTGGTCAAACCCGCGCTGCACAGCCAGCCGATCGTTGAGCCGCCGGGATTCAACCGTCAGCCATGAATCCCGCAACGAGAAATTGCAGATCGGCACGCGGTACTGAGCACTCCAATAACCCTGAGCGATCGCAGGGCTGTAGTCCGGCCCGTTGAGACAGACGCCGTTGATCGCCACGGCGGCGGGCAGTCCGCGATGCTTGTTTTCGAGCACCCGATTCACGACCGCTCCGACCATCGGATGATGCGACTCACTGGTCCCCGCCTTAAACTGGCCATAGCCAGAAAGGAACCGGGCGTGTCCCTCGAAGTGATTCGCCTGATCGTGACTGACCGAACGCAGAATCGTGTACTTGTCGGCAATCTGAGCGTGCCTCGGCAGCAACTCGCAGACATCAAGGCCGGGCAGATTCGTCCGAATCGGCGAAAACGGCCCACGAATGTCGCTCGGAGCCTGCGGCTTCATATCGTACGTTTCGAGATGACTCGGCCCGCCATGCACGAACAGCAGAATGACCGCTGTGTCTTTGCTCTCGGCGATACCGTTCGTCGCAGCCGAAGCTCGCAAGCGAAGCAATTCGGCCAGCGTCATACCGCCGAGTCCCAAAAAACCAGCTCTCAGCGAGTCTCGCCGAGTCATCATTCGTCGCAGTCGCAGCGGATCACACAGCAGGTCGAGCATGCCTGTTCTCCAGATTTCAATCAGCCATCACGGATGCGAAGATTATCGGCAAGCTGAGTCGCGTCTGGCAACTCAAAGATTTGCTGAGTCTGGCTGGCTCGAAAGTCATTGGTCGGCTCTGTTAGCATCTTGATCTGGCTCAACCCGCCCGGCAACAACCTCACCGCGTTTCGTGGAGAACTGCCCGATGAATCTGCCCACCCCTGCCCCGCAAGCTGCTGATTCCGCCTCGTCGTCTCGTCGCGACTTTCTCAAAACCGGAGCCGCCGCTGTCGCGATTCCGGCAGTAATCGCGTCGATTGCTCCGCGAGCCTACGCCGCTGGCAGCGACAAACTGAAGATCGGCCTCGTCGGCTGCGGCGGTCGCGGTTCGGGAGCCGCTCGCGAAGCTCTGTCGGCCGACCCAAACGTCGAACTGGTCGCGATGGGGGACGCCTTCGGCGAGAACCTCAACAGCAGCCTGCGAAACTTGGCCGGGGTCGACACGATCAAGTCCAAGATCAAAGTCGATGATGATCACAAGTTTGTTGGGCTCGACGCTTACAAGAAGGTCATCGACTCGTGTGACGTCGCGTTGCTGTGCAGCCCACCCGGTTTTCGCCCGGTCCATTTCAAGTACGCCGTCGAGGCCGGCAAGCACATCTTTACCGAAAAGCCGATGGCTACGGACGCACCCGGAGTCCGCTCGATCATGGAGTCGGTCGAGGTCAGTAAACAAAAGAAGCTCGCGATTTGCGCCGGCTTCTGCTGGCGCTATGACAACGCCAAGCGAGCCTTCTTCGAGCAAATTCAAAACGGAACGCTCGGTGAAGTGAAGGCCGTCTTCGGAACGTACCTGACCAGTCCGGTGAAGCCGATGCCTCCCGCGAACACGCGGCCGGAGGGACTCAGCAATTTAGAGTGGATGGTCCGCAACTGGTACAATTACACATGGCTCTCGGGCGACGGACTCGTCGAGCAAGCGGTCCACACGGTCGATTGGCTGGCCTGGGTCTTCCAAGATCAGCCTCCCGTCAGTTGCACGGCTGTCGGCGGCCGACAGATCCCGCAAGAGGGTGGCAACATCTTCGATCACATCGAGGTGAACTACGTCTGGGCCAACGACGCGCGTGGCTTCCTGGCTCAGCGGCAGACCCCCGGCTGCCACAACGAAAACAATTTGTACGTCCTCGGCACGAAGGGGAGCGGCCAACTCGGCCCGCGCGGCACGGTCATCAATGGCGAGTCCGAGTGGAAGTACAAAGGCCCCGGCAACAACATGTACCAGACCGAACACGACGAGTTCTTTAAATCGATCCGCGACGGCAAGCCGCTCAACAACGGCGACCGGATGGCCAAGAGCACTCTGATGGGCATCATGGGCCGCACTGCCGCCTACACCGGCAAACAGATCACCTGGGAGATGATGCTCAACTCACAAGAGTCGCTCGTTCCAACGTCATTCCCCGACGGTTGGAAGACACAAGTCGAACTCCCCAAGATGGCGATGCCGGGCATCACACAGTTCGCGTGAGCAGCGATGTCGCAGGCGCATTCAACCCTCTTGAGTCACACCAGCATGCTCCACTAGACTCACTCTCTGCCTGCGGTACCCGATAGTGTAACGGTAGCACAACAGATTTTGGTTCTGTTTGTCCAGGTTCGAATCCTGGTCGGGTAACTCATGCTTCATGATCAAGCGATTCGCTCTCGCGCCCGCTGCGGGACTCATTGAGTTCGCGGTTGCATCGTTGGACTCTGCCATGAGTCTCGCTCGCCTGGAGGCGCCCTATTGTCATAGTACTCTGCCGAGGACCATTCCAGTCCATCCCTTCTTTCTAAAAAGGCGTTCGACATGCTGTTTTCACCAAGACATTGCCTGCTGACAGGACTCTTCGCGGTACTGATCTTGGTCGTTGTTTGCTGGCCGACCGCCGACCTGAAATCAGAGACCGCGCCAGAACGGATTGCCAACAAGCCGAAGACTCCGGGACAGTTTGTGTTGCGTCAGCGGACTCGCTCGGAGATGGCAAAGGGCAGCGGTGAATGGAAAGAAGGGAGCAAGGAGGCTGTGTGGAACGCCTCGGAGACGGCGATCATCATCTGCGACATGTGGGACGGGCACTACTGCGTCTCTGCCGCTGAGCGTGTTGCGGAAATGGTGCCGCGGATGAACGCGGTGCTGACGGCGGCGCGAAATCATGGGGCGACCATCATTCATGCTCCCAGCGGCGTCACGTACCACTACGCCGACATGCCACAACGCAAGCGGATGCAGCAGGCGACAAAGTTCAAGCCGGAGATTCCGCTCGAAGCGTGGTGCTACGTCGATCCGAAACGCGAGCCGGAACTTCCCGTCGATGTCTCGAAGCAACCGTGCGATGATCCGGTGGTCGGAGCGGTCGTTCAAAAATTCAGTCGGCAGCATCCGGGGCTGACGATCTCTGGCTGGGATGGAGTCAGCGACAACGGCGAAGAGATTCTCAGCTACCTCAAGCAAGAGGGCTTGAAGAATGTCGTGCTGATGGGCGTGCATACCAACATGTGCGTACTGGGGCGGCCGTTTGGAATTCGGCAGATGGTCAAGCAAGGCTTCAACGTCGTGTTGGCACGCGATCTGACCGACGCAATGTACGACCCGCGAGAGAAACCGTACGTCAGCCACACACGTGGCACCGAACTGATCGTCGAGCACATCGAGAAATACTGGTGCCCGTCGATCCTCGGCGATGATTTGACGCGGGTCTCGCGAGGTTCCACCGATCCGAAGTAACCAACGTAGAGCAGTCACTCGGCGACTAGACAATTCGAATCGCGGATTGACTCGACTACTTTGGCAGCTTGAGATCGGCGAAGTCGAGGATGCGTTGCCAATAGGCTCGGTTGAGGACGTGCTTTTCGTCGCGACGATATTGGACAAGGTCGCCGCAATTCGCGTCGGTGAAACGTTCGTCGCCGTTCACGATGCCGCTGCCGACGAGGCCTTGATTGCCGAGAAACTTGTAGACCTTGTCCGCTCCCTTCAGCGACAGCATCGCGTTGTCGAAATTGGCCCAAGTGTCTTGGTCTCCCTCGCCGTCCAACAGCGGACGAGGAGCGACCAACGCCACGAGCATGTGTTGGTCGATCGGCAGTTTCGCTTCGTGTCCGCCAAACGGCACGAATGAGTCACTGAACCAGTGCGGGAAGGAATTGTTGATGCGGGTGACGGTTTCCTGTTTGTTGTCGCGACTCAGCGCCATGCCGCCAGTCCCCGATTGATGCGGAACAGCGAGAGCAATCCGTTCGTCGAACGCCGCCGCGAACAGCGCGGTCTTGCCCAGTCGCGAGTGGCCGATCGCGCAGATTCGCGTCTTGTCGATATCCGGACGAGTTACGAGGTAATCAACAACGCGAGACAGACCCCACGCCCAGGCTCGGATCGTGCCCCAATCATTCTGACCAAGCTTGTCTTGTCCGGCTGGCAAGTAATACGGATGAATGCCATCGGTCAGTTCGGGCGTGTCGGGATCGAGATCCGCGTTGTAGAGCGTCGCCAGCGCGTAGCCGCGTTCGACCAGCAGATCCGCGGCCCAAACATTCTTTTGCGATCCGCGACCTTTGTCGGTCGCGCGTTCGCTTTCGACGCCAGCACAACTTTTGTAAATCCACTGCGGCGGCAGCGCGATCTTGGGGTCGTCCAGCACCGCGTGATTGCCGCAGAAGTTCAAGCCGACGAACACTGGTGATGGCCCCTTGCGGTTGTTGGGGACAATCAGCAGCAGATTGATCGGTGGCGCGGACTTCGGGCCGAACTTGATCGTGACCTCGCGGAGCGTCGCTTTGCCGTCGAGGCATTTTTCATCGGTGCGGACGATCGTCGCCGTAAGGTTGTCCGGTGGCGACGGAGCCTTGCCGTACATGTAGTGCTCGAACAGAGCTTTCAATTCGGGGCGTCGCTTGTTGAACCAGTCATCGCGCGTGCGGACTGGAGTGCCATCCAGCATTACCAACGGATCGGGCGGCTCAGGCCGCTCGGGAAGTTGTTCGAACGACGGAAACTCAGCGGCGGCCACTGATCCGAAGCTCAGACCGCAAAACATCACGAATTGCCACAAACGACGGACAGTCCAATCACACAGCATCGGCAAACTCCCGGCAGAAAGGCAGGCGACTTCGACGAACGAACGCAGTTCAGGCTATCGCTGTCACGCGGAAACTCGCAATGCCGCGAGAGGTATTTCGATTGCGATCCGACCGTGCCTTGCGTGTCCATTTGGTCGCTCTTACAACAACACCCGCTTGGCTAGGGAGGCCAATAGTCGCTCGTTACGACGAACGGATTGAAACCGTTAAGCCCGATGCGTGGTACGACGGGCTTCGTGCGTGAAACCCAAACAGCCGTCGGGGACGGCGTCTCTTTTTTGATTGGATTGAACATGAATCGTTGGTTGCGTGTCGGAACCGTATGGTTGGCATTGGCAGCAGCACTGCTGCCGCGTTTGAGTCTGCGGGCCGAAGATGAAGCCGTTCCGACCGACCGCCTGCTACCGCCGGATGTGTCGGTCTACGTCTCGATTCCCGACGTCGATGAACTGAAAGGTCGCTGGTTCAAAACTGCGTTTGGAAGCCTCACGCAGGATTCGGTGTTCGAGCCATTCAAGGGTGAAATCACCAAGGCCCTCGAATTGGTCTCCAGCGAGATCAAAAAGGAGCTCGGTGTTTCGCTGAACGACTTCCTGGAAATCCCCAGCGGCGAGTTCGCCTTCGCCGTGCTCACGCCGCAAGGCAAGAAGCCTGCCGTCGCGATGTTCCTCGACTTCGGCGACAACAAGAAGACCGTCGACGCGCTCATGGAGAAAGCCGAGAAAGCTCTGGCAGAGAATGCCGAAAGCGACGATGAAGAGATCGATGGGACCAATGTCACCAGTTGGAAGTTCAAAGAGGGAGGGCCATTCAATCAGATGGCCTACTTCATCAAGGACTCCATGCTCGTCGTCAGCTCTGATTTGGACACAGCCAAGGGCGTGCTGTCGCGCTGGGACGGCAAGCACTCCGACACGTTTGCCGACAACGACAACTACAACTTGATTCTCGAAAAATGTTCGACCGACGATGACAACGGTCTCTTCGTCTGGTACCTCAATCCGAACAGCCTGATCCAGGCAGTTGTCACGCAAGCGGCGGCTCAAAATCCTCAGGCCGCGCTGGCGATGGGATTCCTTGACCCGTTGGGTATCACCGCCCTCAAGGCGATCGGCGGCTCGTATGACATGGCCACCGAGAACTTTGACAGCATCACCAAATCGCTCTTGGTCATCGAGCAGCCGACCAAGGGCTTGATGAACATTTTCCAATTCCCGGCCATCGAACAGAAGCCGCCGAAGTGGGTCTCGGCCAGCACCAGTGCGTGGTTTTCGCTGAATTGGGATATCGCCGGAGCGTACACCGCCATCGAGTCGATGGTCGACATGTTCCAGGGTCCCGGCACGGTTGCCGCGCTGATCGACCAGTTCGCTCAGCAAGAAGGTGGCCCGAAAGTGCATCTCAAGAAAGACGTTATCGATGTGGTCTCCGGCCGCATTCAGGTCGTACTCGAGCCCGGTAAAAAGAAGGACGATGAGCCGGCTCAGGATCGAATCGTCGTCGCCTTGGGCCTGAAAGATGCGAAGAAGTTCCAGGCGACGCTGACGAAACTCACCAAGATGCAAGGCTTTCCCGGCCAGACGCGCGAGTTCCAAGGCTCGACGATCATCGAGTTCGAGGTGCCCGACATCAGCGGCGGCTTGGAGCCAAAGACGGCTGGTCTCGCAATTGGCAAAGATCAATTGATGTTCAGCAACGATGTCACTGCCATTGAGTCGATGCTGCGTGGCTCAACCGATGAGGACGCACTGGTCGATTCGGCCGCCTACAAAACTATCGCTGAACACCTTCCGGCCAAGTCATCCATCGTCAGCTTTTCTCGCAACGATTCACAGATCGAAACGTTGTGGGAGATGGCCAAAGGTGGCCAAGCGGTTCTACTCCTGCCGCAGATCGACTTTTCGAAGCTGCCCGAATTCGACTCGGTCAAAAAGTATTTGACCCCCAACGGCGGATACTCGGTCCCCGACAAAAAGGGAGTCCTGTTCGTCAGCTTCGGCACGAAGAAGAAGTAACCGCTTCTCTCCTCGTTCATCACGCCCGGCTTCTCTTCAGGAGCCGGGCTTTTTTGTATCACGATAGCGCCCGGTTCGGCCGACCGCAGTTTGCCGTAAGCCGATGGCCGTGATTCCCTTGTTTCCGATGACGAACGTCATCTCTTCGGAGGAACCCAACAATGCCCGCTCAACTCAGTCAGTTCACCAAATCACTGACCGTCGAAACCGCCTTCTCCGTGCTCGCCATCGCGAAAGAGTTGAAGGCAAAAGGGAAGGACGTCGTTGAACTCGAAATTGGCGACAGTCCGTTCGACAGCACGGCGTCGGCCAAAGCGACGGGAACGCAAGCGATCGCGAACAACCAGTCGCATTACTGCCCGTCACCCGGGTTGCCAGAGTTCCGCGCGGCCGCAGCGAAATTCGTGCGCGAGGAGTTCGGCATTCCCGCCGAGTCGAAGAACGTCGTCGTCGGCCCCGGAGCAAAGGTCTTCGAGCAATTCTTCTGCGAAGCGTTCCTCGACCCGAATGATGGAGTACTCGTCTTCAGCCCGTACTTCCCCACGTACACGCCGAACATCTTGCGACGAGGCGCTCGCGCGGTGTTCAAGCCGCTCAAGCAATCCAACGGCTTCCGCCCGGCGATTGCGGACATCGAAGCGTTCCTCAAGGACGATCCGAAACCGAAGGCGATCTTTTTGAACTCGCCACACAACCCGACCGGCGGCGTGCAGACCGAGCAAGACCTGCGCGAGATCGCCGACTTGATCCGCGGCAAGAACATCGCGGTGCTCAGCGACGAGCCGTATTGCCACATGGTCTGGAAGGGGAAGCATCATTCGCTGCTGGCTCAACCCGGCATGATGGAGCAGTGCGTGGCCGCGTACACGTTCAGCAAAAGCTACAGCATGAGCGGTTGGCGGCTGGGCTTCGCGGTCTCGTCGGCCGAGATCGTGGAATCGATCGGCAAGATGATCAACACCACGCTGAGTTGCACGCCGCCGCTGGTGCAACTCGCCGGCAAAGCCGCCCTCGAACGGGACTCCGCCGAGCGTGACGCCGTCATGGCTAAGTTCCGCGAGAAGGTCGTGCTGTTGACGAACGGACTCAACAAAATCGAGGGATTCAAAACGCTCGACCCGACCGCGACGTTCTACGTCTTCCCCAACGTCGCCCCGATCTGCAACAAGCTGGGCATCAAGAGCCACGGCCTCGCGCTGTACCTGCTGGAAGGAGCCGACGACAATTTCGGCGTCGCCTGCCTCGGCGGCGAATGCTTCGGCGAAGCGGGAGCCGGCTTCCTCCGCTTCAGTTGCGCCGAACCCAACGATCGCCTCCAAAAAGCCGTGGACTTCATCCCGACCGCCCTCTCTCGCACCAACCGCATCGCCGCGTACCTTGATTCACATCCGCAGTTCCGCCTGCCGGCGCCGTATGCCACGGAGGCATGAAATGATCGAAGTTGTCCGAATCATCTATTCGCGTGACCGACTTCGCCGTGTTGAAGTTTTCAGGCGCGAGGATGGGTCGTTCGGCTTTAAAGAAGATTGGTTTTCGGGTGACCCTCTCGAGCGGTGCTGGATCAACTACGCGGTTCGTCATTCCGAGTCATTTTGCCCTTCGGAACAAATTGTCCTGCGCGAAGTAGTCGGTCGAGTTGGTTGGCTCAATGAGCTGATCGCCGCTGGCGAACTAATCGAAGGTCTGCCACGTCCAATCGCTGCGCCACATCCACCAAAAGAAATCGGCGGTGCGATAGTCCGATGCCTTGCGGCGTTCAGCGCTTGGCAAAGTCAAACTGGACTGTGCCGACACATCGTCTCTGAAAACATCGAATTGCTCGTTGCCGGTCTGGCAATCTGCCAATACTCCGATGATCCAGGGTACTACCTGTTTCGCTGCGATGCGAATTGGCGGGCCATTACAGACACCTACCACGATTCGATAGCTGAAGCGAAATCGCAAGCCGAATTTGAATACGTTGGAATCGGTGCCACTTGGCGGACGATGTCACGCTCCTGATTAGCGCGCGTAATCCGAGGAAGCAAATGTCCACGCCCTTCGATGACTCAGGGGCGTGCCACGCAAGTCGTCTGTCATCGCGTGGCCTCGGCTTCCGGTGCCTCCGGTCGAACGGATGTTCGCGAACGGCGGAGTGGCGAGCACCGACCTCTTTCGCGCCTGCCGGGGCCTCGTCGGGTGATCTCGTCACCCACCGTTGAAACGGTGGGCTATTTGCGCGTGTCCCTGGCGGGACAAACACGGAAGCCCCCGGATGTAATTCGTCTCGCAGACGTTGATGGTCTTTGTCCCGCTAGGGACACCCGAGAATCGCCCTGCGAGTCATCGCTGGGTTTGCGGATGACACGATCCCTGAAGTCCCGTTTGGGAGTAAAGACGATTCGGAGATTGGATGTTGCCGAATCCTCGACAGCGGAGAAAACTGATCAGCCACCATCGACGCTGGTTTTGATTTGGTCGAGCTACGCCACGTTGAGTGAATGACCGTAGCCGAGTGAAGCGGCTTTCGAGAGTGATTTCATGCGGTGAGCCGATTGCCGGACTGGCTGTGATGTGGAGTGGTACCTAGCATGGACTCCACAAAACCTGTGTCGTCCGAGATCTCAAACAGAGCCGCGTGCCAATAATGTTTGCTCCCCGTCTGTGTGAGTGGTTGGTCTCGCGAGCCGTGATCGCTCTGGCCATTGCTTCACCATGGGCGGGGCAGTTGCCGGCCGACGAAGTCGTTGATCAGTCGGCCGTGCGGCGTTGGGTCGTGCGACTGGATTCGAATCGGAAGGTGGACCGAGAGGAGGCTAAAAAAGAACTCCTCAAGCTGGGACCGACGGCGTTGAAGTGGTTGCCGGAACCGGAGTCGCTCGGCAGCCGCGCGACGATGGAAGCTCTTCGTGATGTGCGTTCCAAGTTGGAGCGACAGAAGGCGGAGGAGTCGGTGCATGCGGCTCGGCTGACCGGTGCGGTCACCTCTTCCATCGGCGAGACGATGCAGCGGCTGACGAAAGAGACCGGCAACGTCGTCGTGACCGACGATTTGTCGGATCAGTTGTTGTCGCAACCAGTGAAGTTGTCGGACCGGCCGACGTTCTGGGATGTGATCGAAGCGACGGCTCGGCAACACGAATTGAGTTGGTCGTTCACTGGATCGCCAGCGCGGGTGCGGCTGTTTCCCTGGGACGCTGCGACGAAAGAGGACTCGCCGCGAGCGGTCTTGGCGGCGACTCAATCGAAAGCGTTTCGCCTCGCATTGAAGTCGATTCGCGAGCGAACCGTCGTCGGCCAAGATTCTGAACCGCTGCTGCGGTTGGAAGTGGAAGTCATGTCGGAGCCTCGGCTGAGGCCATTGTTCTTAAATTGCTCGGTCGCGGATGTCGTGGTGAGCGGGATGCGAAGGACGACCAAGGACAAGCCCGCTGCGATGGTCTGGCAGCCGTACTCGCCGGATGCGAAGTTGGAATTGACCTTCGGACAGGGACACCGCCAGATGTCGGTGCCGCTCGACTTCCGACGCCCGGAAGGAGATTGGGCCTCGTTGTCGGTGGTCGGCAAGCTGCACCTGGAGACGGCGGCGGGTGAAGAGCCGTTAGATTTTCCAGCAGGCAAGGAAGCTCAGAGCGTGTCGCGACGGCGCGGCGGCGTGACCGTCAAAGTGCTGCGGTGGGAATCCGGCGGCGCGAAGGACAACAGCTTGGAGGTCACCACGCTCGTGACCTACGACACAGGCGGGCCGGCGTTCGAGTCGCATCGCTCGTGGATGCTGTTCAACGTCGCGGGACTTGTCCGATCTGGCATGATGCCGACCGAGAAGCCGGCGAGCGGCTCGGCTCTCAACGATGTGAACCTGCTCAAGCCGACGCACATCGACAGCGATGTGCAACCTGATGGCAGCATCGCGGTGACGTACCGCTTCGAGAAACTCCCGCTTCCCGCCGGCGAGTACCGTTTCCGATACGTCGCCCCGACGTTGATTCTCAACGTTCCGCTGGAATTTGAGCTGCGCGACATTCCGTTGCGGAGTGGACGCTGAAGACGCGAGGATGTGAGCGTCTCTCTCGCGAAAGCCGAAGTCGATGTCATTGCCGTTGATTCAATCGCTTGACCCGCCACCTGATGTCGCCGAGACGTTGCGCCGCTTCGCCGATTGGCCTGACATCGTGCTCTTTGACAGTGCGTCGCGACGGCCGAATCTGGGTCGCTATTCGTTTCTAGCCGCCGATCCATTCGAGTTCGAAGAACTCGCCAGCACGCCGTTCGGAGTTGATCCCTTTGCTCGATTGCGCCAGTGGTCGCAGCGCTTTTCAAGCGAGTCGTTACCAAATATGCCCCCGTTTCAGGGGGGGGCGGCTGGGTTGTTGTCGTATGAGTTGGGAGGCGCATGGGAACAATTGCCGCGTCCCGCCATCGACGAATTCGAACTGCCATGGCTAGCAGTTGGCTTGTACGACTGGGTCATCGCGTGGGATCACGAACTCGGCACCGCGTGGATCATCTCTCAGGGCTTTCCGGCCAAGGGTGCCGCGCGCGAACAGCGTGCGGCTGAGCGAATGCAATCTGTGATTGCTCAGTTGAATGCGGAACCGATTGTCAACCGGTCTGTCTCGAAAAGGCCGATTGAGAATCTGCCGCACCCGTTGATGAGCAGCTCCTTCGACATGGGGGGAAGCAACTTCTCGCGCGACGAATATCTCCTCGCAGTAGAGCGGGTCATCGAATACATCCGCGCGGGGGATATTTTTCAGACGAACCTTTCGCAACGGCTGCTGTTTCCGGTTTGCGAAAACCCGCTTGAGTTGTACTTGCGACTTCGACAACTCAACCCCGCACCGTTCGCGGGATACTTCGCTCACGACGATTGGACAATTGCCAGCGCATCGCCGGAGCGATTCGTGAATGTGCAGGACAACGTGGTCGAGACACGCCCCATCAAGGGAACTCGGCGGCGACGGCATCGTCCGGAAGCGGATCTCTTCACCGAAGACGAACTGCGTGAGAGCGAGAAGGATCAAGCCGAGAACGTGATGATCGTAGACCTGCTCCGCAACGATCTGTCGAAAGTCTGTTCCCCCGGTTCGATCCGCGTGCCGAGTTTGTGCGCGGTCGAGACTTACGAGACGGTACAGCATTTGGTCTCGGTGGTGCGTGGTACACTCGGACGAGACTCGGCCGGCCGGCAGTGCAATGCCTGGGATTTACTGGCGGCTTTGTTTCCCGGCGGCTCGATTACCGGCGCGCCAAAGGTTCGAGCGATGCAGATCATCGCTGAGCTGGAGCCGACTGTTCGCGGACCGTACTGCGGCAGCTTGTTTTATGTCGGCTTCGACGGCTCGGCCGACAGCAGCATCCTGATTCGAACATTCACAATCCGCCGAGGCTGGATTCAGTGCTCTGTCGGCGGAGGAATTGTCGCGCAATCGGATCCGGCCGCCGAATACGAAGAGACTCTTCACAAAGCCGCGGGAATGCTGCAAGCCCTAACCCCCAGCTCCCAAGCCCCAACCTCTGTCCCATGATTTTACTGATCGACAATTACGACAGTTTCGTCTTCAACCTGGCTCGCTACTTTCGCGAGTTGGGTCAGGACGTTTCTGTGGTGCGCAACGACAGAATCACCATCACCGAGGTGGCCGCGATGCAACCAGCGGCGATCGTGTTGTCGCCCGGTCCATGTACTCCCAACGAGTCCGGAATCTGCGTGGAGGTTGTGCGGCAATTGGGATCGCGAATTCCGTTGTTGGGCGTGTGCCTGGGTCATCAAACCATTGCCGCGGCTTTGGGAGGCGAAGTTGTCCGAGCGGCTGAGCCATTTCATGGCCGGACGTCTCTCGTCGAGCATGATGCCCAACGTCTGTTTGCCGGCTTGCCGAATCCTCTGACGGCAACTCGATATCACTCGTTGATCGTTTCGGAAGCCGCGCTGCCTGCCTGTTTGCGGCCTACGGCTCGAACGCTCGATGATGTGCTGATGGCATTTGAACACACCTGTTGGCCAACATTCGGAGTGCAATTTCATCCTGAGTCCGTTCTGACTACGGGCGGACATCGATTACTCCGGAACTTCTTGGATTTAGCTGACATCACCCGTCCGGATGCGCTTGAGGCCGGAGAACTCGACCGCTTGGAACAGTCCGTCCGCCCGATGTCCGACGCCGATGATTGGGAAGCCGTGGGGCCGCTCCATTGGTGATGTCTGAGCGGGTAATCGTTGCGCGGATCGGACAGAGTCATCTTAGACTGACCCCACCAACTTTGCCCACTTTCACCAAATGGCCTTCTGGCTCGAAGGGCGATCGCAGCTTCGGCAAAACCGGCAGAGCCGATCTGATTTTCTCGCCGCTCAAGGTCGATAGAACCAGAAGCGGGACACCCGCATAAGGCAAGCTGTTCAGGATGAACGGCGAAAGACGCCGGACGACGCTTGTCGAACGGTTTCTGGATGAGGTGAGAAGATGCTGCGCAATCGATTGCTGTTTGGCTCGGCGATGTCCGCCGGATTGTTAATTTGGGTCAGCCTGACAGCGATCGGCGCGAGCAAGCCAGATGTCTGGAGACACGACTTCACAGAATCTGCGAAGGTCGCCAAACAATCAGGGCGGCCGTTGTTGATTCACTTCCATGCGTCATGGTGCGGACCATGTCGTGATATGGAAAGGGATGTCCTGCATCATCCCGACGTCCGCGACTTTCTGTCCCGACAGTTCGTTGCAGTGATGGTCGACTACGATCAGAAACCTGATCTGGTCAATAAATTTGAGATCAAACTCCTGCCGACGGATCTGGTGATCGCTCCCGATGGTACGGTACTTTTGAAGTCGGAAGGGAAGCGCGACCGCAAGATGTACTTGAATCAGATGCGGCATGCCTTGGAGCAGATGCCCGCTCGAGAGGACGATCCGGGATCAGAGGTTGTTCAACCACAAATCACCCGGACGGAATCGTCTCAGCCGAAAGTCGGGATTCGATCGGATAACCCAGCGGATGAGCGACTCACGACCAAACTCGTTCCCGAAACCACGCCTGTGGTCGAACCTGCTCGCAAGGAGTCAGCAGCACCGGCCGAGAAACTTTTGATTGGACTGGACCGGTTTAGCCCAGTCTCTTTGGCTAATCATCGAGAATGGCGAAAAGGGAAATCCGAATTTGCACTCGTCTATCAAGGAATCGTCTACTTGCTGCGTGACGAAGACGAATACCGTGAGTTCAAAACAGACCCCGGCAAGTACGCTCCACGATTACTCGGATGCGACCCCGTTGTTCTGTGGACTTCAGATCGTGCCATACCAGGGAGTACACAGTTCGGAGCATATTTCGACGGTGAACTGTTCCTCTTCGCATCGCCAGAAAATCGCGACCGCTTCAAGTCCAACCCCACTCTCTACACGCGGCCTCAACACGTTCTGAAAGTCGATCAAATCGACGGCCCGCGCTGGCGCTAAATCTGTTCGCAAAGCCCCGCATCCCAGTTGCATTTCGTGGGCTTTACATTCGCAAGAATGACTCCGCAACGCGCGAATTCCCTCACTTGGCGTTTCAACAAAACGCCCGCTATTATCCGCCCCCCTCGTGGGCAACCGCGAATGACGCAATTCGTTGCGTTGGAGAGGTGACAGAGCGGCCGATTGTGCTGGTCTCGAAAACCAGTGTACCCGCAAGGGTACCGAGGGTTCGAATCCCTCCCTCTCCGCTCATTTTCTAGTGGTTTCCATAACTTGAATCCTTGAAGCAGTTTCACGACAGGCGTAAGCTCTGCAATTCGCCATTGTGAAACTTTTTGTGAAAGATTGGTTCCCATTTCTATGAGAACCCGTCGGGAGCTTCAGGATCATGCCTCGGAAAGCACGCGGCCCCGTGGGGCACACAGGCCAGACCGCCGGTGGTCACATTCGCGACGTCAAAGTAGACCGGGTCGGCCCGGTCACGATCTACAAACGCGGTGAGACGTACTACCTTTACTACCGCGAGAACCGCAAATCCGAACGCCGCCGCGTGGACGGCAACTTGCAGGTCGCCCGCGCCACAGCCGCCAAAGTCGCTGCCGCGCTAGGTGAGAACCGACCGTCGCCGCTCGGTTTTGAGCGAACAGCTCCGACGGTGTTGACCAAGGGCTATCTGGACTTCGTGACCAACGTCCAGAAGCTCGCGTGGCGCACCCAGGATCGCTACCGCGCGGCCCTCGATCGGTTCGGGGAGTTCTGCGCCGCCGCCGAAATCACCGCCGTCGATTCGGTCGATGAGCGGAGCGTTGAGGATTTTGTGCGTTGGCTACGCGGCCAAACTCGCACTCGCAACGGAGCCAAAAAAGGAAAGCGGGATGTCTATGCGGTTGGCGGTGTGAAGTTCATCCTCAGCACCTGCCGGACGGCGTTCAACTGGGCGGCTCGACGACGCATGCTTCCGCCTTATGCCGAGAACCCGTTCTCCCGCTTCCCGATCGACAACCTGCGCGACGTGGACGCGCCGGACGAGGGGCTGCCAATCTTCACGCCGGAGCAACAGAAGGCGTTCTTCACCACCTGCAATGACTGGCAGCGGGGAATCTTTCAGGCGTTGGTGACGTACGGGATGCGGGTCGGCGAGTTGACGAACCTGCTCATCGAGAACGTCGATTTCCATGCCGGCTCGATTCAGATTTGCTCGAAGCCGGAACTGCACTGGCGCGTGAAGACCGCCCGCCGCCGACAACTCCCGATCACCCGCGAAATGAGAACCATCCTCGAACAGCGGATCGGCGAGCGCCGCGCCGGTTTCGTGTTCTTGAATGAGGAATACTTCAATGGCCGACGCCGGCTGATTTCCGAGTTCGGATCCGACCGCGCCTTTCGCGAGAAGCTGGCCAAGTTGGCGCATGACCTGACGGCCAAGGAACCCAACACGACCGACAAGCAGCGTCGGCAGTTGGTCACGGCCTACTGCCGCCGCATGGGACAGATTCCGGTGAAGCGCGTGCAACTCGAATTCTGCAAGCTCACCACCGAGATCGGCTGTCCGCAGTTCACGCGGGCGCACAACCTGCGGCACTTATTTTCGAGCCGGGCGCAGGAAGAAGGGGTCAATCCGCTGCTGGTCCAAGAGATTTTGGGACATGCGACGCTGACGATGACCAAGCGGTACACTCACCTGGGCATGGACGCGAAGCGGGAGGCGCTGGAGCGGTTGGTCAGCGATTGAGATTTATTGATTGAATTACTGACGGCAGAGGTCATTCTGCTAAGCCGTGACTTCCAGGCTGGTTGGTTGTTCTACACTCCATTCCAAAGTACCGGATCATGGCTACTCGGCTTCATCCAGAATCGTACGAACAAGCGTTCGTTTTTGGAGAGTCGATGATCCGCCTCCCCTTCTTGGCGGAATACAATTGGACTCAGGCTCCGAATTCTGAGGCTCGATTTCCAGAGAGTGTCTCCGGATGTTGCGACCAGATTCGTGTCTCAGTAGGAGGATTGCGAAGACTTTTCCCATCCCGGTCGCGACCGCCATTGTGCGACCGTCTTCTTGATCAACTCCAAGTTGTTTGGGACGACTACAAGAATCATTGGGGAAGTGAAGGGCATCGCGAAACTATTGATGCAATTCAGCAGGTGGATCCTGCATTCGTGAGTGATATCGAGGACCAGCGGTTCAAACTCAGTCCAGTTTCAAAAAACGCCTGGACGTTGCTGCAGCAACAGGCCAATGGCTTCATCGACAAACTTCCGCCCGTGTTGCGATTACTCACGCAACTCGCCGAACTGATTGCAAAGGGATCGTGGGGGTATCGCTCCGATGGACCATCGCCTCATCGTGAATTCACGAACGTCACCTTACTTCGGCAAATCAAATCGAAGCTGCGTGCTGTCGCACGTAAATTGTCTCCCCTCCGACAAATCGCCTATGAATTGAACAATCTGGAAACCATCGAATTGATCGAAAGGCTGGGGGACGCTCGAACTACAATCTTGCGCACGATTCGACAACACGGCGTCGATTTAGAATCACGAACGACTTCACGCACAACTTCGCGAACAGAAGACAGCCATGTGCCCCGTTTGTCGCGGCAGCCCTCTTTGGCGTACGAGAGTTTTCAATTTGCTGTTTTGCGAATGGAAAGGGACTCGCTTCCCAGTAAGAAGCAAGAGCGAGAACGAGCCGTTTGGAACTGGTTGAGATTGAACGGCGAGCCAGAGTACCAGCTTCCTAAATTTGAAAATTGGAGCCGTTACCTCCGCACGGCGGAGAAATTCAATCGCGAGCATCCTGAACTTGGTTCGTCCGGTTACCGAAATCGGAGCGTCACTCCTTTTGAAAAAGCCGACATTCCCAAGCGGGATGATAACCCCACCCGCCGACGTCGACCTGCCACGACACGACGTAGGTTGAGCACCAAATAATTGAATTGTCGCCGTTTGATCGCCTTCGCAAGTGGATCAATTGGATGAAAATGGATCATCCAAAATTATTTGGTATCCGTCGTTGCGCGACGTAACTCATGTCAAGGATGGCCATTGCTGTTTGACTAAAACGACCAGACCTCCGCGCGTGAGCCAGATCTCCAGGGACTACACACGACGACGATGGTGATCGCCGTCATGACCACCTGGAGGATCCGAAATGGTTGACCTGCTCACCGTGTCGGGAGCTGCTCGCGAGATCGAGCACCACTGTGGCTGTCCTGTACGGCCGCGTGACATCAGCACCCTGCTATATGACCGCCGGATCGACGACCGTCTGTGTCCCATCATCGCGGGGCATCGGATGATCTCGCGCGAAGTGCTGCCACTCATCGAGCAGGTGCTCGTGGAGCGCGGCGTGATCTCGTCGAGAGTCGAGGAGGCTCACAGCCATGCCTCGTAGCGCCGTTCGAACTCCTAGCACCACGGCCGTTGCGAGTACGCCACCCCTCGACGACCAACGAAGCCACTGGCTGACGCCGATCGAGGCCGCGCTCTATTTGCGAGTCGCCATCGGCACGCTTCGCAACTGGACAAGCGCACGCTATGTGCCTTTCTCGAAGATAGGCCGAATCGTCCGCTATGACCGGCGTGCCCTCGATCGTTGGCTGAGCCGTGGGGCTTGCGCCGGCAGGTCAACGCTCGCAGATATTTGATCTGCTAAACGCGAACACCCGCTCGGTGCCAGCCGGCGGGCGTTCATGAGGATTCAAAGCAAGATGACTATACCATCCGCCTTTCCTGCGGGCAATCCGCCTGCCGCCGATCATTCGCACGAATCGACGCCAACGGGCCGCCTCACCCTCTTCGCGCTCTTCATCGACGGTCAAGCCGTCGTGGTCGATGGTGATACGATCCACGATCCCGCCCGCCTCGAAGAACTCCGACGGCGCTGCGGCGATGGCGGGCGGATCGTCGCTGAACTTAGCCTTCTAATCGAATGGCCGGACGAGGACCGGCGAAAAATCCTGCGGTGGCTAGCCGACCTCGGTCGCGAACATGGTGATGTCGCCTATCGTGTCACTCATAATGGCGACACACACGCTGACCTTCTTGACGCGATTCTATCACTCTTTCGTGCCGACCAAAGCACTTCTGATCGTAGTTCAGTGCTCACATTCGCAGTCGAAGCTGCCGCCTACGCCCAGCCCAATGGGCTGGAGATCGCATGCAATTCGATTGTAAATCGCCTTCGCGAACATGGCGTTCGCGGCCTACGCGTCGCTGCGCTTGTCGCCCAAGCCCGTGATCTTCTTCGTCGGCCGGTTGCTGGTCGTGGTGACGATAACGCTGTACGTGTCCATGAAGTCCTGCCGGACGCTCCATGTCCGGCCGACACGATCGTACCGCCAAAGTGGATCCTCACGGCCGACGGAATCGTGTCGCGCACCGCAGGCCCCGAGGTGCTCGTGCCGGCCCCTGTGTTGGCCACACGAAGACTTACGGATGTCGATGGGGGCGATGAGTCCGTCGAGCTCGCGTGGTGGCGCGGTGGAGCATGGCACACACGGATCGTAGCACGGGGCACTATTGCGAAGTCTCGTACGATCGTCGAATTGGCTGACTATGGATTGCCCGTCACGAGCACCAATGCCGAGGCGTTGGTGGATTATTTGCTCGACATTGAAGTTGCGAACTTCGACGTCCTGCCGCAATCACGAGTATCACACCGGATGGGATGGTTAAGAGGCAACGATGAGTATCAGTTGTTTTTATGTGGCCGGCAATTGGTCTCAAATGAGTCCTCAGAAGGACAAACGGAGCGGGTCGAGTTTCGGGGATTCGATGTCGGCGACGAGCAGCTTGTCGCCGGCTTGCACGATAAGGGAGATTTCGACACTTGGCGCAATGCCATTACGCCTCTGCAACAATTCCCCCGCGCGCGATTGGGCGTTATCGCCAGTCTTGCACCGCCGCTACTGGCTCCTCTCGCCACTCATAACTTCATCATCAGCTACGCCGGCGCGACTTCCACCGGAAAAACGTCAACCCTACGCCTCGGAGCGTCGTGTTGGGGGTGTCCCGATGAGCGTTCCCCAGCAGCAGCGATCGGTACATGGGATGCGACGCGTGTATGGCTCGAACGGGCTTCGGCGATCAACGATTGCATCCCGTTAATCATCGACGACACGCAGCGCGCAAAAAACCGACACGACATCGGACAGACCATCTATGACGTCACAAACGGGCGCGGACGTGGCCGCGGGAGTGAACGCGGTTTAGCTCGGACCAATGTCTGGCGTACGGTGATGTGTACCACCGGCGAAGGTCCATTGACGACCTACACCGAGCATGGTGGGACGCGGGCACGGGCACTTGAGATGTGGGGTAGCCCATTCGGGCAACTGACTGCTGGATCTGCCTCCCTTGTCAGTCAGCTCAACGAGGTCATCCGCGAGCATTATGGTCACGCTGGTCCGAGGTTCGTCCGACACTTGATCAATAGCGAGGACAGTTGGCCCGTCATTCAAGAACGATTCCGGCAACTCCGAGAGTTCTTTCAGCAGAGAGCTGGTACCAACTCCGTGGCAGGTCGGATGGCCGAGCACTTCGCTGTGCTGCATGTCACTGAGGAACTGGCGTGTCAAGCCGGCATCCTGCCGTGGGATAATCTGCAGACCGCCAACGCTCTCTGGGCTGAGATTACCGCAGAGACGGATGAAGCCGATCGCGCCGCAGTCGCTCTCAGGTACGTCGCCGGATGGTGCCACGCCCATGAGAGTGATCTCTGGACGTCTTCGAACCGTCTATACGCACCATCTACTGGATGGGCAGGTCGATGGCGCGTTACTGGCCGCCAAGGGGAGCCAGAGTGCTTGGCGCTGTATCCACACCGGTTGGACAAGGTTCTCGAAGAGAGAGGCTTCGAGGCGGCCGCAGTCCGCCGGCTCTGGAAAGACAGAGAGTGGCTTCGGGCCAGCGACGGGAAGACGACGTTGAAGGTCAGGATCGACGCGGACACGATCGAGATGGTCGCGATCCGGTGGGACGCGATCCGCTCGGTGATGGGGACCGAGGAGGCTGTGGCATGACGTTGTTCTCGATCTGGCGAAAACGGGAACAGGGAGGGAACAGTCGGAAGTCCATGAGGGCAGGGTAATTAGAGGTTTTCTTTTTTAATTGTTCCCTGTTCTATATTTATTACATGACTCTATATGTCCATCACCAATTGGATTTATCAATCCGAGTATTTGTTGTTTTTATATAGATACGCGCTGTCGAACCCAAAACACTGCGAACAAGGGAACATCTGCCGCAACTTCTTGTGACCTCACCCCTTTCGCTGTTCCCAAAATGCCGAACAACACACCACTGCCCTTCGCCGGAAGGAACATCATGCCCGACTACACTCCGATCTATGTCCCTCACTCCGTCGTCCTGGCCTGGGCCCGCGCCTTTGTCGCTGCCGGGATCTCGGTCATCCCGATCTCCAAGGACGGGGAGAAGGCCCCCGCCGGGCACCTCCTTCCCATGCACACGTCGATTCCAGGTGCAGACCCTCATCGTAGTTGGTCTCCGTTCCAGACCCGGCTGCCTACGACCGACGAGTTAGAATGCTGGTATTGCCGTGGCGCAATCCCGTACGGCCTCGGCGTCGTTTGCGGGACAGTCTCTGGCGGCCTGGAGGCAATCGACGTGGATGTGCCAGACCTCATCCAGCCGTGGCTCGATCAGGTTAGTCAGGCGGCACCGGACGTGCTTGACCGCCTGGTCCTCGTGCAGACGCCACGACCGGGGCTGCACGCCTTTTTTCGCTGTCCGGTGATCGAGGGGAGCACGATCCTCGCACATGGGATGGTCCCGGACGGAAACGGCATCCCGCAAATCAAAACGCTTGTCGAGACGAGGGGTGAGCGGAGCTATGTGACGACGTTCCCGTCCCCGCCGGAATGCCACAAGTCGATGCGGATGTATCAGTACATGACCCCCCGGACGCTCCTGGATGTTGCGACGATCAGTGAGTCCGAGCGCGAAGTCCTGCACGCGATATCACGGTCGTTCAATCAAATTCCCGCAGCAGAAAATAAGAATCGACTGGAATCGGATTCGAAAACAACCGCATTGGCAACTGGTATGCGGCCAGGCGACCTCTTTAACGCCCGCGCCGACTGGCCGGAGTTACTTGAGCGTCACGGTTGGTCCTTCGTAATCGAGGGTGGCGGCGGCGTCTCGTTTTGGCGGCGTCCCGGGAAGTCATCGGGGACGAGTGCTTCGTTGGACTACGCCGGCTGCGAACGTCTGTTTGTATTTTCGTCGAGCGCCGCGCCGCTGGAACAAAATAAGTCGTATTCGAGGTTCGAGTTTTTCGCAGCGATGGAGCATCACGGCGATTTTGCCGCCGCCGCCGCGGCACTCTCCGCCGCCGGCTATCGACCGCCGGAGCTGCCGTACGGCGCACGAAGCCGGGGTGTCGCTACGGGTGCTGGGCGGCCGTATCGGGACCGCGGTGCCGCCTACCGGGCTACCCGGCGGCATTGACGGCCCGAATAGGAGGGTCGCATTCACAGCCTGTTGATCCGGTGTGGTCAGTCACCAGTACATAGAAACCACGGTAATTAGAAACCAAATACAACCACCATGACAACGAAGCCCTTCATGATTACTACCGCCCAACTCGCCCGCCCTCCCCCGAGCCGCCGACGTCACATCCCCTGTCCGCACCGCCAGCCGCCGATGGTCGGCGGCTGGCCTCATCCGTCGTGGTCGTGTCCCTTTCGTTGCAGGGGCGGCCATCCTTTAGGAGTTTTCAGTTATGTCCCACATCCCCGTTTCAGAACTTCACATGGATGAGCTCGGCTCGACGTCATCCTTGCCGATTCCCGGCCAAGAAAAGCCCAAGCTCGACATCGACCTCGCCACGCTGATCACACCCGCCAACCTGACTCGGCTGTGCTTGTCGCCGATCGCTGAATTGGGGCTGCCACACGGCCAAGACGCGCCGATCCAAGCCGACTGCAAAATCCTGCAGATCACGCAGCGGTTCGTTGAATCGGTCAACAGCGGCAACTGCCGATCCTTCGCCGAAGCCGCGCAGGCTCTAGTGGATTTTGGGCAGGACGCAGACTTCGTCGTCGAGCGGCTGAAGTCCATTGTTCCGGCACTGCTGACTATACCGCTCGGAAAACTCGCTGCGCAAACTCGCCTGCCTTATCGGTGTTATTCCAGTTGCGATTTGATCGACGCGATTCAAGCGGCCGCGCAGGCTCATAACTGGTATGCCGTCGCAGAGTATTTCTATGACGGCGAGAAGCGGATTGTGGTTGAGGAAGTCATGATGGATTTGGCTCCATTCGTCAAAGATCGCGAGACCCAGCGCTGGCTGCAGCTTGGACTCGCAGACCCCAGCTCTCCCTCTCACGCGCAAACAATCAGTCGGAGAAACCCGTTGTTTCATTTTGCGACTGAATTGCGGTTCAGGAGGGCAGTCAGCGTGAGCGCGCAACTGAATGACAAGTCGACGGTTCTTCGTCGGGGCTCTCAAGTCATTATCTTGGGCGAAAATCCTGAAGCTGTGAAATCGCCAGTGTTCCTGCACGCCGAAGAATTCTCCGGCTCGCGTTGGCGGCAAGGCACGCACAGTCCAGATATGAGGAGTACGCCTTTTGATCTCAATGATTATCTTTTGGACTTCGATGGACCGCGGCTCCGCTGCCGCTTGGCGGATCGCGCATTCGTTAATTTGAGCACCTTGATTTACGCTTTCCTCGACGTCGCCGCTGTGATGCAGTTCGACGACCTCCTCTGGACGTGGGTACAAGATCATGCATTGGGGCTTGGGGAGCTTGTTGATACTTGGCAGTCCGCTCCTGCGGTGGACACACTCGACCGAATCCGGTCCATTTGTCTTGCGGCTGGCCACCCTGAAGATGCGGTTTCGGGTGTGCTTGAGCAGCTCCCTCGTTGGACTCGTGAGACTTTGATTCAGCGCTATTTGACTACCGCGAGGGATTTTTGTGTGCAGTAGTAGCGGCGGTACGCGATGCAGGCATGGATCGAGCCACGCCACGGTAGCGAGAGTAAGATGAACTGCCTGCAGCAGGGCCGTTGCAGGCAGTTCCTCTGGAAAGGAGGGGTTTGGCTCGAGATGCGGAAGACACGAAAACAACAAAGTCGGCTGAAAATGGCAACGACACCACCAACGACAGCTTCTGCAAAACAGGCTGCGGTGACTGCCAAAGCCGAACGGATTGTTCAGCGTGTCAAAGATCATCATGCGATGGGGCTTGAGGCCAACACCGAACAGATCAAGAACGGCACCACTACGGAGGAGTTGGCGGTAAAGAAGGGTTTAGATTCAGGTGCGTTGAGACGCTTCAAGTTGTTCGCAAAGTCGTACTCGGCTGAACAGCTTGTAGAGTTCTGCATGCTCCGCCGCCTAAACAGGCTGCCGCTGCACTGGGGCTACCTGCCGTACTTGTTGACCATCAAGAACCCGGTGAAGCGGACCGAGATGGCTGCTAACGCTGCCACTAACGGCTGGTCTCCCACCCGACTCCACGCCGAGATCCGAAAACTGGAAGGCCGCCCACCAGGTCACGGCCGTCGTGTCGAACTCCCGAAGAATCCCACCGATGCCATCCAGCAGATCGTTCGCGAAGGGAATCTCTGGCTGGCCCGCGCGAAGAAGTTTGTCGGGGAGTTGGATTCGATTCGGGATAGAGTCAAGTTGCGTCACGCTGCCGATCAGCTTGAGCTACAGCAGCTTGCCAAATTCTTGGCGGAAGTGAAATCTGAAAGTGCTCGGCTGGAGAAACAGCTCACGTCGCCGCCGAGGCCCGCGAAGCGGCCACACAAGAAAGGCCGTCGCCGTAAGCCTCGCAGTTGACCACCATCTCGTCGTTGAATCTGTGAGTGCTAAGAAAATCAAAAGAGCCGGGCCGCACCATGCGGCCCGGCGTGGTTCTTCTCGACACGAAAGAGATGACGTCATTCAACGGGCGGCTGGATCTGCAGTGCCGCACGCTGCAACTGCGACAATTCGTCACCGAGCAAGTCGGAAACCTTCTCCCACAGAACCCGAACTTGAATGGGTGAGGTGGCTAAAAAGACGGTGTCCAACAAATTCTCCCGCTCCAGCCGGAGTTGAACGATCTGGCGGCCGAGTTCGTGCTCTCGCATCAGTTCATCTTCGTGGACGGCCTGACGACTTTTGATGGCGTTGCCGATCTCGGTCTCCGACCGACACATGGAGTACATGTCGATCGTCTCGGCTGGGACTCCGCGCAGGCGGGCGAGCAGCAAGCGGCACACGACCCCGTCGCGGGTCTCCAGGGCTTTCTTCTGTTGTTCAAGTTGTTCCTGTTCGGCCATGAGTTCACTCACACCCAACGATTGGATGGCCCGCTGTCGGGCTTCGCTGCCAAGACGGTCAAACAGACCAGGATCGCGCGCGGTAATGGCGGCGATCTTCTTGTCGATGCGGCGTGAGATGCGCTCTTTCCAATGTTCTTTTTCAGCCACGGTCAGCGGCATGGCGGGTCTCCTTGAGGGATGCGTGAAAATGAAAGGCGGATGAATCGAGCAATGCCCAAGCTCGTCAGCGGAATCGGCGACGACGACAGCGACATCCAGCGTGGAAGCCGCGGCGGCTGCCGAGTCGCTTACCAGACTGGAAAAAGAATAAGACGACGCCGACCAGCAGCGCGACGGCAAATAATGATTCCATTTGATCTCCTATTGGTTGGAGGGATGCGGTCATCACCGCAGCTAACCGGTCCAGCGACGGCACGGCTCGCGAAACGGACACGCCGGGCAGTTCATCGCGGATGGAACCGGATAGAAGTGCCCTTGGTCGATCGAGTCCCAGACGCGCCGCACGATGTTCTTCGTCCGCGTAGTCCGCTGCCGATTGGGTGTGACGATGTGGCGGCTCAGCGTGACCTCTTTGGTTTTCGTTAGCACGACGAACTCCAGTCGGATCGGATGGCTCGGCAGGAGTGAGCGGACGAGTTCGCGGTACAGCAGGAGCTGTTCGGCTGCGTCGTCGGCCTTGCTATCAGTCCAGGCGCTACGTGCAGTCTTAAAGTCTGTGATCGTTACGCCTTCATCCTCGGCAACCAGCAGGTCGAGACGGGCCACGAGGTCCGGGACTTCGGGAATCAGCGGTCCGCGCAGTTCTTCTTCGATCCCGAGGATGCGGCCGTGCGGATGAGCCAAGTCTGACTCCCGAAAGGCAGTCAACATGCGATCGGCCAGATGGCACAGGCTGTCGCGTGAATCGGCCTTGGGATAGTTGATCGACTCAGCCGGCTGCTCGTCCCAACCGGCCTGAAACTCGGCCAACAGCGTGTCGAGATCCGGCGGCTGGTTCCCCGCGAGCAATTCGTGAAAATGAAATTCGACGGCTCTGTGGATGGCGCGACCAAACACAAAACTCGCCGAGACGATTTCTTCGGGCAGCCGTTCGACGTACTTGAAGAAGTATTTCAACGGACACTGCTGATAGGTCGTGATTGACGAGTAGCTGATGTGGTCGCGCGCGGTCGGTGCGGGCCGACCAACTGCTGGCAGCCGTGTCGTAGGGCTCGCGCGAGCAGGCGAGGTGAGCGTGGTCATTACCGTCCTCCCGCCGTGGCCGTGCGGCCATTCAACTCGTCAATCAGTTCGCTGGCTTGCGCGATCGTCAGGGCAGTCGGATCGCCGACGCCGTACTGGTCGCGGATCACGCCGTCGAGGTTCAGCCCTTGGCGGTTGGCGATGGCCCGCAACGCTCGGACCTGAGCGGCCGTAGCGAGCGGTGTGTTGTTGCCGCGCTGTGAGCCTTGGCTGTGGCCGTTCCCGTTCGCGTTGCTGCGCGCCGGAGCGTGACGGTGATTGCGGTCTCCGTTTCCGCTGTTTGCGGGTCGGTCTGATGCCGAAGCGGGGGAGTGCAGTTCCGCGTCAATCGACTGCTTGGCCAAGCCAAACATTTTGTCGATCTGCTGCTGCAGCCGTTCCGGTTCACCGACGATGGCGGAATCGAGTTCGAGTTCCAGGTTCACGCTGGCGCCGCGTGAGCCGTAGTTGGCTTCTCCGACCTTGCGGCTGAGGCCGACGTTCAATTTCAAAGGCATGATGTCTCCTCTCTATTCGTCTGCGGGGACGTTTTGTTTTCAGGTGATGAGAACCGACTGCGGATGAACCGACTCGCTCAGTGACGAATGTTGCCGACGGCGGTTTGCATCGCGATCAAGATGCCGGCGACCGCAAAGAACACGCCCCAGGAATGGCAACTCAGGCCAAACACCGCCGCGAGACACAAGGCCCCGTTCGTGAAGGCTTGGTTCAATTTGATGCGAGCTCCCATAAAGGCTCCTCCTATTCTTGTTCGGGAAATCAATGCGCTGATGGCGGTCAGTGCGAACAACAGGCCGTGACCCTCGCGGCCTATCGGCGACGAGGATCACGGCCCAAAGAATTCTGTGAATTGTTGACTGCTACACCTCCAGCGATTGCAGTTGCCGCAGCGAAGCCAGCGTCGTCTGCATGAGCTTGGACTGCCGACGGTGTCGCTTGAGCGCTGCGATCAGGCGGTTGACTTGCGAATGAGCCGCGCGGAGCGACGTCTTCACGGCTTCGGCTTCATGAAGCACAGCAGCGAAACTGTTGGATTGCTCGGCGGGGTCGGCGGTATCAGTGGACGATGGAGAGCTGTTCTGTGCCGGCGGTGATGCACCGGCCAACGTCTCGGCGATGCGGTTGCGTGGCATTTTCGTAATTGTCCTTTCGTGTGTTGGAGAATGTTGCCGGCGCGGCGCTGGCAAGTGCCGCGTGAGCCGATGTGGTGTCACGGTGGCGACCGGCGATTCCAGTCGCACCGTGTCGGGGCCGACGACAATCGCCGGCATCTCGGTGATGGTGGACCACAGATAGATGCGGCGTTCGTCGTCATCCGACCGTCTGCCAGAAACGCCGACCAGCCAAGCGGCTCACCCGATCGGACCGTCAGAATCCGCGTCGGCCTGCGAGCCGGAACGTTCATCTCCAACACGACATGCCCCGAGCAAACGATATAGAAGTCAGAGTGAATGTCTCCCTCGCGAAAGATCAGAGTCCCCTCGTTCCATTCGACGACCCGGGCCAACGCCGCGAGCCGTTCGAGAACGCGATCCGGCAACGCACGAGCAAAATAAGCATCTCGTAACAGAACCAGCGGGGTCATCAGATTCTCACATTTCGATCGCCACTCGTGCGGATCAGCACGGTCGGAACAACAGATCGCGCCACAACGCGCGCCGGAAACTTGAATTGCAGGTCGCCCCAGTCATTGTAAGCTCGATGCCGCGTTTGTCGCGAAGGAATGGTAATCCGCGCCTGATACGGCTCCTTCGAAGCGGAGAATAGGTCGCCGTTCCACAGTGCGATTTCAATCGGCAAGCTGGCGACGGGTGTTTGCAGACGCTGTGCGAGCCATCGTTCAACAGGCTGCGTTACCACACTCAGAAAAGACGTCGGTGTAGAAATTGTCGAAAGCCGGACTGTCACTCGCTGGGCCAGCTCGATCGGATGTAATACTGACATGATAATTCCCCAATCCGGTCGTGATTCACTCGGCGATGCCTTGCATTCGCAGAAGCTCAAGAGCCGCTCCCAGTGTTGTCGTGGCCGTGCCGCCTGACTCGACGACGGCCAATGCTCGGGAACTCATCTCCGTCGAATTCTCCCAGTTCTGATGGATCATTTGATACACCGACCAATCGGCATCCGAGGGATCGCCGTGACGCGCTGCCAGCCGCTGTTGAACGATCTCGGCAGGAGCGTCGCAAACCAACCAAGCGAAGCGGGCTCCGCAGTCGATGGCCAATTGCAGGAACTTGCACCTTTGCTCGTCACGTTGAAAGGTGGCATCGACAATGACTCGTCCGCCAGCCAGCAAGCGACGTCGGGCACGTTGCCAGCATTCGTTATAGATCCGCTCGGTAGCAACCGCCGAATACAACTCATCCGACGTGCTTGTCTCACACTGACGAGGAAAGAGTTCCTTGCGAATGACGTCTGAACGGAGCACTTCGTCGAATCTGGCGACATCAGCGAGTTGCCGAGCCAGCGTTGACTTACCCGTCCCCGGTAAACCTGATACCAGCACGAGGGCCGGCCGACGGTGTGGCGGTTCTAATTCTGACAGGCAAAACAACCAGTGGGCCTGCGACCGCGAGACTGCCTGTTCGCGAACTTCCACTGCGATTTCTTCTTCCTGACTGGTAATTGCAGCGACTTTAGCACGGACTGCCGAACGATACGCCATAAACAACGGCAGAAGACGTCGTCCTGTTTCATCCC
>Ga0194119_10001172_pt1 | contig 48727 bp, 35 predicted proteins | sample TA2MahC100mmetaG_FD_148620 | JGI IMG/M metagenome (GOLD analysis project Ga0194119, IMG submission 148620) | Freshwater microbial communities from Lake Tanganyika, Tanzania - TA2015018 Mahale Deep Cast 100m | ecosystem: Environmental > Aquatic > Freshwater > Lake | place: Tanzania: Lake... | reverse complement strand
AACGTAACAAAATTACGGTTAATCGAACTAATTTTATATACAAATTTTAAGAAATTCACCACCGTGTCACTCCTTGTATTGAATGCTTCTGCCGGAAGTGGAAAAACATACTGTTTGGTCCAGGAATACCTTTATTTACTTTTCCTGCCTGCCTCCGATAGTAAAAAATTCAAATCATTGTTGGCAATGACATTTACCAACAAGGCTGCCTTGGAAATGAAGGAGCGCATTCTAAAAGCCCTGAATGAAATTGCCTCCTATGACGGCACCTCTAAAGAGGTTCAACAACAAATTTCAAGCCTTAGTTTGTCCACGGGAAGACCCGAGGAACAATTCCCCCAAATAGCGCAAGCAGTATTATCTGAAATTCTTCATGGATACGAAGATTTCATGGTCTCGACCATTGACAAATTTAACCTTCGTCTTATTCGATCATTTCACAGAGACCTTAATCTTCCACAAGAATTTGAAGTGGTCATGAATGAAGCGGAAATCATGGAAAAAGTGGTTGATACGCTCCTGGTGAAAATTGGCACGACCGGCCATGAGCAATTAACCAAACTGGTTGAAAACTATACCAAGAAAAATTTAGAAGATGAAATCAATTGGAATTTTCGAAATCAGTTGATTGACTTTTGCAGCATCCTCTCGAAAGAACGCTATTTTGGGTTGATCGGTCAATTATTGGAAACCCAATATTCTGAGGCAGAACTTAGCAATGTTAAAGAGCGGCAAAGAACCTTGGTTGGCGAACTTTTAAATCGGTGCAAAGCTGTGTACCGCATGTTCAACGATATGGCGATTCCCCTTGATCAACTTCCTCAAAAAAGCAATACTCAGAGGGCCTTCGAAAACCTTAACGCATGGAATGACTGGCCAAACCCGTTATTTACACCAGTAATTATAAAAACCTTTGAAAGCGGTAAGTATGGTACAGTGTTCCACGCCGAACTGCTCTGCGCGTTTCAAGAACTTCTCGATTTTTACAACTCCAACAAGGAAACGTTCTATAAATTATCCTACTATCAGGAAACGTTTTACAATCTTGCTCTTTTGCAATATGTGGCTCGGGAAATGGCCAGTATCCGAGAAGAGGAACAATTTGTCCGAATTTCGGAATTTAATGCCTTAATCAGCCGTTTGGTACAACATCAACATGCCCCTTTTATTTATGAACGACTAGGAAATCGAATACATCATTTTTTACTGGATGAATTCCAAGACACCTCACGCCTGCAGTGGATGAACTTAGTCCCATTGATGGAAGAATCCTTATCAAAAGGCAATAAAAACCTTATTGTGGGAGATGCCAAACAGTCCATTTATCGCTTTAATAACGGACTGGCAGAACAATTCGTAGCATTACCCGGTATTTACAATCCCGAAAACGACCCTGAAATTGCTCGAAAATCAGCGTATTTCACAGAAGTTGGTTCCGTAGAGGTTATGACCGAAAACTACCGTTCAGGGGAAAAAATAGTGGGCTTTAATAACGGTCTTTTTGAGGCTTTTCGCTCATCTCTCCCAGAGAACGGGTATGCATTTTACCATGCCATTGAGCAGCGCCCAACGAAAGCTTTTGAGGGATATGTTGAGATCCTCAGCGAACCCAAAAAAAATAGCAGTATCGATGTTTTTTCAGAAATTCTAGAACAAATTGACCGTTGCCTTGCAGATGGGTTCAAATTGGGAGACATCTGCATCTTGAGTGAAAAGAATCGACAAGGAAATGAAATTGCGCAATTTTTATCAAAACATAATTATAAGGTTGTATCATCGGATTCTTTGCTGATCGATTTGGACCAAAGAATACGCCTTGTTATTGCCTATCTCAAAATAAGAAATAAAAATTCCAACCTCAAGGAGGTTATGAAATTTGCAGAAATGTATCTGCGTTTGATGCACGAGGGATCGGAAATAAAATACATGAATTTATTCACAACAGACCCTAACACGGGGCGCAGAAAATTCAACAGCGATCTGTTTTTTCGTCAATATTTTGTGAGTGAAGAGCGTTTTCATGTTAATTACAGCAGCCTTTACGAATTGTTTCAACAGTTTTTCGACATGCTGGGATGGAAGGAAACAGACGATATTTACCTACACCATTTTTGCGATATTGCTTTTAATTTCCAACAAGGAAAACGCGTTGACTTGAGCAGTTTTCTAGAATATTATGAAAAAAATAAACACAAGCTCGCGATTCATTTTCCGAAAACGGACGACGCGATTCAAATTATGACCATTCATAAATCCAAAGGCCTCCAATTTCCGGTAGTCATCCTGCCTAGCGTTGATTTCAAAATGAACGATACCCTTTCGCACTATCTTATCGACGGAGGTGATCAAGTTTTCTACCGAAAACTTAACGAAAAAAGTCCTGTGAGTAGTATTCGCGAATTTTCTGAAATAGAAAACGCACAATTTACGATGGATAAAATCAATCTTTTGTATGTCGCTTTAACACGGCCCATTCATCGATTATACGTATACAATATCTTCGAGCACGGTGGAAAACTCCTTCATGAAACGTTGGAAGAAATCTACCCAAATGCGTCCAGCAACGGCGTTGTTCGGTTGACAATCGGAGAAGAAACCAACCAATCACTCCCAGAAGCAAATATTGATTACTACTACCCTTCTGAAATAAGTGCGCGTCTATGGCACCCAGAATTGGCCATAAGAAAAGAGTTCGAATCACGAGATACACAACTGGGAAATGTATTTCACGAAATCATTTCAATGTGCACCACAAAAGAGGAAATAGACCATAAGTTACTTCGAATGCGCAATGAGGATGTGATCTCCTTGGAGGATTGTCAATACCTGGCTCCAATGGCCTACGAACTCCTCAACGACAGCACATACGTTCATTGGGTATCTGAAGCGACTGCGGTACACAACGAGGCATGGATTATGGGCGAAGATTTTGAAATGATACGCCCGGATAAAATCATTGAAACGCCCAACAATATTTTTATTATCGATTTCAAAACTGGTGAAAAATCTCCACGACATGCGGCACAACTGCGCAAATACAAGGAAACCCTTAGAGCGTGTTTTCAGGATACAAGACCTATTTCCACCTACGTATATTACACTCAGAGGAAGGAGTGGGTTAATTGTTGATGGTTCATGGCCGCTTTGATAAACGTATAAATTATCGGATGCGGCAAATCGCGCGTTGAGGTTACCTGCGGGTAATAGGCCAAGGCAACAAAAAAGGGGTGATTTTTTAAGGAGAACGCTTCGACATCGTCGAATTGATTTACCGCCTCAATATCTAAAAAATTACTGACTAAATCCAGGGTTAAATTCGGGTATAAACTGTAGCGAACCGCGGATAACTCGTTACTGGAAAAATGCTCGTACAACTTATTAAACCCTTCAGTTTTAGGCGTTATATCGATGTTTTCAAAATAAGACCCCACTACTAAATTATCGGAAATCAACTTTTCGTTACGCGGGTTGAGGTTGTTTTTTACGACCAAATACTCAATGAAAAAACGGAAAGACTCCCCCGTCAAAAGGACGGGCTTATTTAAAGAAATTAACCGGGAAAATATCCCATTTAGGTAGAAAGAATTGATAAAAGGGCCTGGCGCAATCCAAAAGGCATCGTATTTATCAAAAAACCCCACGCGATGCTGGGCAATTTCTTGAATTCGTATCCAGTAATAGTTGAGTTCTACATCCAGAAAGACGGACGCATGATCTAAGGCAAGGTTGGTTGCGTGATGAGCGTTGAACGTAAAATTATAATCCCCAATGATTGCAATTTTAATTCCGTCCATCGTGCTCAAAAAAAAAGCCGCATAGCGGCACTGCTTTATTTTTTAAACCACCCTTTGTATTTACCGTTCTGAATCAACAGGGAATCTATTAAGTTGGTTTGAGGATTCAAACTGTATACGTAGCAAGAAAAGTTACATTCATAAAACGAGTAATCTCCCGTACCATCCGATTGTTGCTTGATGTTGGAGAACGTGACGGTTTGGGGAACAGGGTTTGGTGCTTTTGACAACCAAATTCTGGAAGTATTGTCGGTGTAAGTAACTTCAAAACCCGCAATTGCTCCGTTGGAAAACGAAGGAGGAGTAACCGAAGACGCCATATGAAAATCGTTGAACATGGTTAAACTCGGCTCAGTGTTGGCTGCCAAATCCCAATTTAATGCCCCTAATTTTATTTTAATGCTTACGGGATTGAATCCGGAAATCATTTCAAAAGCATATACTCTTCTCGATGGAGCGGGAGAAGGTTGTACGAACGTTTCACTCGAAGTGGTTCCTAAATATCCGTTCACATTCTGGGTAAACTCCACTTGCGTTCCGCTCACATAACCGGTAAAATTCCCGTCTAAATTCACCGTATTGATGGGCGGAGGCACAACTTCATGTTTAATACAAGACGGAATGGCTATCACAACCAACAATAATGACAACGTTAAAACAAAAACCCTCATAAGGAAAATTTTACTCAAATATAAGCTTTTACGAACAAATACCCAAAAAGATGCTTAATCCTTAACAAAAGTAACTCATTTCTTTGGTTACAACTTAACACCAAGGCTCGTTAATCGTCCTATTTTAACCTTCAATGCCCATTCCGCTTTGAGCTATCTAAAATTATACGGTTCGAATTACCAAGTCTTTGTAGCTCCGACGGGAATCGAACCCATATTTAGCGTTTAGGAAACGCTCGTTCTATCCATTGAACTACGGAGCCAATAAACCCAGCTCGAAACCGGTCTTATTCCTTCACTACCAGCTGTACTTGCCGTGTATTTTCCTGGACGATTTCGACGAAATACGCACCTTTAGACCAAAGTTCGGTCGATAGCACCGCTTCCGTACCTTTTGACGTGTGCGTCAGCACTACCGTTCCGTCTAATTTTACGACCCGAATAACGTTTTCTGCTTGCAATCCGTTGAGCGTTAACGCGTGTTGGAAGGGGTTTGGCAAAATGCTGATAGCATGCTTTTCAACGTCCTCCAAGCCTGCGCAGCTAATGACCGTAACGGTATCGGTAAATACACTTGAACCGTTAGGATTCGAAGCCGTTAAGGTCACCGTGTAGGTTCCTGCCTGGTTAAAAGTGTGCGAAGGATTTTGAGCGGATGACGTTCCCCCATCGCCAAAATTCCACGACCAAGCGTTTGGATTATTCGAAGTTTGATCGTTGAAAACTAAATTTGCTCCAGTACATACCGTATCTGAAGCAATGGAGAAATAAGCGCTCGGAAGGGAGGGCAGCGTATCCACGTTAAATAACACTTCAAAATCGTCGTAGTAAAATCCATCCCCCACGGTGCCTCCATCGGCACCTAACCTGAAGCGAAACTTAATGACTTGTCCCAAGTAATCGCTTAAATTGATTTCTTCCAAGACCCAACTGCCTTGGGTTCCTTCATAAACGGGTTGGTTGTTCGGCTGTACACTACCGTTGGCATTGGTCCCGTTTACGGTATAATTTCCGCATTGAGGGATCCATGTAGTACCGTTATCCGTCGATACCGAAAACTGAACGTAATCGTAATCGGCCTCAAGATCCCACTTGGCATAAAAACGCACCATAGCGCTGGAGGCATTCGTTAAATCCACCGAAGGCACGTAGGTTGTAGTTTTGGTGGTATTGTTGGAATAATTCCCCCCAGGAGAATCCGTGAACGATTTACTTGGAGAAACAAAGGTGGATCCCGTTGTGCTCCAATTACCTGTCCAATTCGTGGCGGTGGTAGCATCCTCTACGGCTTGTGAAGTCAAAGCACCAAAGGTTTTGTAAACGGTATCGCGTTTGGTCCACAGGCCATTATTGGTCTCCAAAACGTAGATTATTTGGTCGCCAAACTGAATAGTGGGATTCAAGGTATAGGAAATCGATCCACTGGAAATTTGTTGCTGCGCCAAGTTGTAGGTAACGGAATTACCAACCCCGGTGATGTTCAAAACAGGTGTAATTGACACCGTTACAGGTCCCGATTCGCGACCAAGGCGCTGAATGGAATGGTTGAAGTTACCGCTTAATGCCCCGACCGTATTTGGATCGGTATCAACGGTAAAGGCATAGACCTTAGCCAAATGAGCCAAAACTAAATTAGAAAATATCATTCCACCACACGTTGGGATAATTTCATTGGAAGCTTGCCAAAAAGCCGTTCCCACCTCTGGAGTTAGGGCAAAAACCGTGTCTTTTTGCCCAACACCAATATCTACTTTATACATGTAATCGTCTGAGTCTCCGGATGCAGGATACAAAGAACTGCTCTTCATTGCCGTGTAGTTATTATATTGTGCTTTATGACTTGACTCCGCTTGGAACCAGGCATGATGATCGGCAAATTCAGCAGTAGTTGCACCGATCGGAAATAGCAAATACGACCCGTACGTGTGGGCGTTAAAAGCAGTTATAAAATGGTTGTTTTGAACCAACCATCGCATTGCTTGCGTTTCAGGCTCTGAAAATGCCGCTAACCCGCGATACGTATCGCTGTTTGGATTGGAACTAGCGCCAGATGTCCCCCATTGGTAAGAATAATTCCGATTGAGATCAACCCCGTAAGAACCACCATTATTTCTGCGGTTTTTTCGCCACATGCCACCACCGTTTGGATTGGTCGTGCCGTTGTAAACATACCCATCTGGGTTAATGCAGGGCACAAAATAGAGCTGTAAATTATCTACGATATAGGTTACCTCATCGTTGGTTCCATAATTTTCCAATAAATACCACATGTAAAAAATAGTTTCCATGAGGCTCATGGGTTCGCGCGCATGGTGAATTGCTGTGTACAACACCTTAGGTTCTGGCTCATCTACGTTGGGATTATCCGATAGGCGAACGTAATAAATCGGTCGATTTTCATGCGTTAAAAAGTTGGAAATGGGTGCTTTTACGGTAATTAAATTGGGATAAGTCGCCGCCATTTCATCCAACTCCGCCAACATCTCGTTGTATTTTAAGTAGCCTCCCATAGTCCCCAAGTTGAAATGGGTGGGGGTTGTTGGATTCAGGTAAGGATTATTGCCCCCTGCTCCATTACCACCGCATGCGCCGTTATGGAGCGAAGGATCCTGGCTTGGATTTGCTAGAAGTTGCTCATAATGCGCCACTACATCGGGAATTAAAATTTCAAAATTGAAATTATTCGCCTGCATTATTTGAATTTCCTGATCGGAAAAATCAGAGATAAAGTAACTGTCCTCTCTCGAAAAACCATGGTCTACCGCAACCCCGAGGTTGGCTAATGCCGCCAAACCCGCCGCATCGGCATTGATTTTCACCCGTGAATATCCTTGCGTATTTTGAGCCTCGACTCGCAAACAGCTAAGCGTCAAAACCACTATTAGTAGAAAACCGTGTTTCATGTCTGTCTATTTATAGTCCAAATTTACAATTTAATTGAAGGAAATAAAATGACCCAAGGCAACGAAAATGATGCAATTGAGTATTACATTAGTGCAGTTCTTGCTTAATTTTACGAAAATGAAAGTAAGCCTTGTCCTTGGTTTTTTATTCGTAACGCTTCGCGCCTTCGGACAAGAGGTCTGGATAACTCCGAACCAAGGCCAATGGACGGATAGCATCGATTTTTCGATTCCCGTTTCGTCCGGGCGGATTCACGGGGGAAACGATGGCCTAAATTACCTCCTTTACCAGCTTCCTCACGGCCATGACGATCACGAAGCAGGTTCGTTCAGGATTCATTCGATTCAACAGAGGTTCCTAAATCATCTTCCCGTGGTTGCATCGTTTCAAGGAGTTGCTTCTTCGCATTATTCCAATTATTTTACAGGTTCCGATTCCACGCGGTGGAAATCCAACATTCGCGACTATCAAACGGTTCAATACCGTTCTTTTTACCCAAATATTGACTTAAAGTATACAACCAAAGGAGGACAATTATCGTACAATTTCAAAGTTTATCCTAACGGACGTCCGGAAGACATTTCGTTTGAAATGCTTGGCGCTTATAGCGCCACCTTGAACGATCGAAACGAACTTGAAATAGGGCACGAATTCGGACAAATCGTTCAAAGTGCTCCCAAAGCTTGGTGGTATTTACAGGGTAAAAAACATCCCTTGAAGGTCCAATTTCAGGAGCGAGAAGGGATTTGGAAATTTGATTTGGAAAAATATCCACAAAACTTCGACAGCATCTACATTGACCCCAACTTAACTTTTTCAACGTTTTCGGGTTCCACAGCGGATAATTGGGGATTTACCGCAACTCCGGATGCGGCGGGTAACTTATACGGAGCTGGCATTGTATTCGGGTACGGCTATCCTACTACCCCGGGATCGTACGACATCACCTTCAACAATGGCGTTGGCGCCTTGCCCTTTGATGTAGCCATTTCGAAGTTCAATCCCAGCGGGACCAACTTATTGTATTCTATCTATTTTGGAGGAGATGGCAACGAGACGCCTCATAGTATTGTTGCCGGGTCAACAGGAGAACTTTACGTATACGGAGTTACCTGTTCAAGTAATTTTCCAACCACCCCAGGCGCTTATGACCCCACATTCAACGGAGGCCCTTCCGTCACCGAGAATTCTTTAACCTTTGACGGAAGCGATATTTTTGTTTCTAGATTTAGCACTAACGGAAATAACCTCATCGCATCGACCTATCTAGGGGGAAATAACCTTGATGGCTTGAACACCAATACCCTGCACTACAACTACGGCGATCAGTTTCGGGGTGAAATTATCCTGGACGGTTCAGGGAATATTTACATCTCAAGCACCACTGCTTCGGCCAATTTCCCAACAACGGCAGGGACTTATTCCAACTCATTAAACGGCATCCAAGACGCGGTAGTTTGTAAACTCAACAATACCCTAACATCGCTCCTTTGGAGCAGTTATTTCGGGGGCTCGGGATCAGAAACGGGAAATTCCATTGAAATCAGCCTTAACGGTCAAGTTTACGTGGCTGGAGGCTCCACCTCCCCGGGATTTCCGGGTGTTTCTGCAGGAAATGATTTATCCAACAATGGAGGCCTTTCCGACGGTTATGCAGCGCGATTCAATCCCGGCAATGGTACGATAGTTGCCGCAACCTTCTTAGGCGCCAACGAATACGATCAGGCCTATTTTGTTCGGTGCGATCCTTCCAATTTAGTGTACGTTTATGGTCAAACAGAGTCTAACTGGCCCATTTCTCCGGGATGCGTAGGCACTCCCAATTCAGGGCAGTTTATCCGGAAGTACGACGGTGGACTCGCTAACATCCAATGGAGCACGGTATTTGGAGCAGGTACAGGGCATGTTGAAATTTCGCCTACCGCTTTTTTAGTTTCCGATTGTTACGAAATATATGTTGCGGGTTGGGGAGGTCAACTCAATGCAAACAGCGGAGTTTCTCAAGCCATAAACTCCACTACCAACGGTTTCCAAACCACCCCAGGGGCCTATCAAACCAACACCAATGGATCTAATTTTTATTTAGCCGTATTTGCTGCTGATGCCCAAGCCTTAAACTACGCCACCTACATGGGTGGATTAACAAGCAGTTCTAACCACGTTGACGGCGGTACAAGCCGTTTTGATAAAAAAGGACGTATCTACCACGCAGTATGCGGTGGGTGTGGTGGCAACAATTTTGGTTTTACCTCAACCCCAAGCAGCTGGTCTCCACAAAATCTTAGCCCAAACTGCAATATGGCCGTATTTAAATTTGACTTGAGCACCCTTGATGCAGTTCTTGCACAGCCCTCTCCTCTTATTTGTTTGCCCAACCCTATTTTTTTCAACAACAATAGCGTTAATGGCAATACCTACCAATGGGATTTTGGTGATAATACGTTCTCCAATCAATTTCAACCCAGCCATGTCTACGGAAGTCCCGGCGTCTATAATGTCACATTGGTGGTATCCGACTCCTTAAATTGTTACGACCCGGACACAGCACAAATCCAAGTAAACATTGGGGATTTTCAAGGCGGGGTTACCCTACCCGGCCAAGCCATTTGCCAAGGCTCCCCTTTCCAATTGAACGCCTTTGGCGGATCAAGCTATTCTTGGTCGCCGGCCAATCTTCTTTCCAACCCCAACATTGCAAATCCTGTGGCCACCATTTTGTCAAACACCGTCTTTACCGTAATTATTTCTGACAGTTGTGGAACCGACACCCTGCAGGTTCCGCTCAACGTCGTTCCTTTGTCCCTGGTACTAAGCCCAGATACCTCCATCTGTATCGGTGCTCAAGTTCCCCTTAGCGCCATGGGCCCGGGTACCATTTCTTGGAGTCCTTCGCAAAGCCTTGATGCCTCGATTGGCAGCAATGTAGTAGCTTCACCTACCAATACCACAACCTACACCGCAACGCTTACGAGCGTTGAGGGGTGTACCCTTTCGGATAGCCTAACCGTTTACGTGTTTTTCAATCAACCGACATCTAATTTGGCCGATACGTTGATTATTTGTTTGGGCGAGAGTGCCACGATAAGCGTTTCCGGTGCAATTAGCTATGCTTGGTCGCCAAACATCAACATTTCGAGCACCACAGCCTCTACGGTAACCATAGCGCCACAGCAAGACATGTATTATTATTGTCAATTCACGAACGCTTGCGGTACCATTGTTGACAGCGTCTACATCACCCTGCTTTCAGCCCAAATCGTTGCCGGCAATGACACCATTATTTGTCCGGGAGAAGTCGCGAATTTATGGGCGAGTGGAGGCTTATATTACCAATGGTATCCCGCTGGATTCATCATTAACCAAACGGGTAACCAAGTTTGGGTTAGTCCCAATACCTCCACCAATTTTCAAGTTATTGGAACCGATGTGAACGGTTGTAAAGATACTGCTTACGTGGAAGTAGTCCTTCACCCCTTGCCTACCGTTGCGCTCTCCCCCGACATTCAGGCATTCTATGGTGACCAAATACCGCTTAACGCAGTGGGCAACAGCCCGGGGGTGTACACATGGACTCCTCCGGAGTTTTTATCCTGCATTAATTGTCCGAATCCCATCGCAAACCCTGAAAATAATTACACCTATACCGTGACTTTCGTGGACCTCAACGGTTGTATCGCCAATGCAACGGTCAATATTTCATATGAGGCGGTTATTTACGTACCGAATACGTTTATTCCAGACGGAAACGGAACCAACGATGTATTTGGAGCCTACGGAGGGAATATCACGGAGATGAAATTAATGATTTTCAATCGGTGGGGAGAATTGATACGAACGCTAAATTCCCTCAACGATTTTTGGGATGGAACGTATGAGGGTATGCCCTGCCCCGATGGCGCCTATACTTGGAAACTCATTTACGCCGACCAGCAAGGAAAAAAATACCAACTTACCGGGCATGTGATTTTGATCCGATAAAAGGCCTTAGAAATTGCTACCTTTACCCAATGAGTGCATTGCAGATCCGGAGTTTTACATTCAATGCTTTTCAAGAAAACACCCTGGTTGTTTCAGATGCTACAGGAAATGCCGTGATCATAGATCCCGGTTGTTATTCCAGCGAAGAAACCAAGATGCTTGAGGCTTACCTGCAAGAGCAAAAACTGAAGGTGGTAGGATTGTTAAATACCCATTGCCATATCGATCATGTATTGGGAAATCATTGGGTCGCAACAACCTACGGCGTTGATTTGGGAATTCACCCATTGGAACTGGAAGGGTTAAACCGAGTAAAAGAATACGCTCATATTTACGGATTCGAAGGCTACGCAGTTTCTCCAGAACCCGGATATTTTCTTGAAGATCAATCCACAGTAAGCTTCGGGAAATCGTTGGTTTTTAAAGTTTTTCACACCCCGGGCCATTCGAGGGGCCATGTGGTATTTTATCTGGAGGAAGAAGGGGTTTTAATTAACGGGGACGTACTATTCGCCGGAAGTTTTGGCAGGACCGACCTGCCAGGAGGAGATTTAGCAAGGTTAAAAAAATCAATTCACGAAGTGCTATTTATCCTGCCCGATGAAACGGTGGTTTATTGCGGCCACGGACCCAACACCACGATCGCCCAGGAAAAACAAACGAATTACATTCTCCAATTTTAATGATTGTTGCCATCAACTGCCGTCAACTCACTCACCATAAACTGGAAGGTTTTGGAAATTACACGTTTGAAGTAGTGAGCCGTTGGATTCGCCATCACCCGGAGGTCCGTTTTATCCTCCTATTTGATCGCGAACCAAAGGTTCATTTCCCCGAGTATTCCCACGTCAAAAAAGTAATAATCGGACCTGCAACCCGTCACCCATTCTTATATTGGATGTGGTTTGAATGGTCAATACCCAAGGTATTACGACAAGAGAAAGTTGAAATTTTCTTTTCTCCTGATGGCTACAATTCACTGAGATCGAACATACCTAGTATTATTACGGTCCACGATTTAAATTTCGAGCACAATCCCAAGGATTTGCCATTTGTTCTAGCAACCTACTTACGGTTGTTTTTTCCAAAGTTCGTTAAGAAAGCAACGCATGTGGTTACGGTATCCAAGTTTTCAAGAGATGACATAATAAACACCTATGGTTGTAAAAATTCAAAAATAAGTGCTGTACACAACGGCTCGAATGAGCTTTACCGGCCATTAAGTGAAGAGCGAAAAGTCCAAATACGGGCTAAAATTTGTCAGGGCCGTCCTTACTTTTTGTTTGTGGGTTCGTTGCACCCAAGAAAAAATATTGACCGATTATTAAAAGCCTATCTAGCCATGGAAAACCCAAGCGTTGACATGGTAATTGTTGGAAGTGCAATGTGGAATGAGGTGAATTTTAAGATTGATGAAGAGCGTAAATCCCGCATACATTTTTTGGGTTATCTGGAGCGAGAATTTCTGGTGGAGGTCATGGGAGGGGCCTTAGCCCTTACTTACGTTCCCTACTTTGAAGGATTCGGAATTCCCTTGGTGGAAGCCATGAGTTGCGGTACGCCAATTTTATGTTCCCAAGCGACCTGCTTACCTGAAGTGGCAGGTGATGCCGCCATTTACTGCGATCCGCTCGATGAAAGAACTATTTTGGATGGTTTGTACCGTTTACAAAATGAACCGGATTTACTCGAAAAGCTTTCTCAAAAGGGCCTTGAACGAAGCAAGCAGTTCTCTTGGGATGCATCCGCAGAAACGGTTTGGAGTTTGTTAAAAACTACCTTAAGCACTTGAAGTAATCGAAAGGTTCAAGACAATTCAAACACTGGTAATGAGCTTTGCAGGCAGTGCTTCCAAACATACTAACCATTCGTGTATTTGGCGACTTACACAGAGGACATCGTACCACAGGCGGATTGCTGAATAAAACGCTCTTATCGATTTCATCAACTGGCGGAGCTATCCCATATTCCTCTAATTTACGCTTCCCATCCTCTGAAATCCAATCGGTGGTCCAAGCAGGGGACAGGGATGTTTGTACCGTAAAATTCTCAACACCGTGCTTAATTAAAGTTGATTTAATGTCGGCCTCAATGGTTTGCATCGCGGGGCAACCGCTGTAAGTAGGCGTAATAACGATTGTCCATTGGTTATTTTCAGAGGTTAGGGAACGAAGAATGCCTAGGTCAAGTATGGTTAGTACAGGCACTTCTGGATCCTTGACCTCCGACAGTATGTTGAGCAGTTCATCTTGGTTTACCATTGCATACCCGGATAGGCGCGCTGCATATATTGCATTTGAGCTAGAATATACCCCATATGCTCGGAGTGCCGACCAACCCTTCCAGCGCCAAAAAATCCTTGTTCGGAAGGAAGTTTTAAATGAGCCATTTGCAGAACGGAATGAATAGTTTGAAGCCAAGTCTCTCGCAACTCTGCCAAATTCGGGATAATTCCTTCTGAGACCAATTGTAACTCGACCTCGTCCGTGAAAAATAGTTCATTGGTATACCGCCACAAATCAAACACCGCCAATTGAGCACGCTCACTCGATAGTTCTGTACCGTCTCCCAGACGTATCACCCACTCAGAGGAATGCTTCAGATGATAACGGGTTTCTTTCAAGGACTTTTCTGCAATTGCCGCTAAAGTTTCGTCATTGGATTCTCGGAGTTTTAGAAAGAACGGAACCCTAAAAGCATCGAAAAAGAATTGCCGAACCAAGGTATCGGCAAAATTGCCGTTGGGTTGTTCTACGAGTACTGCATTGTAGTATTGATGTTCGAAGCGCAAAAAAGCTAAACCATCAGCATCCTTATATTCGGGGGTTAGTGTTGCTGCATAGGTGTAAATGTTGGTTGCTTGACCAATCAAATCCAAGGCGATATTGGTCATGGCAATATCCTCTTCCAAAATAGGACCATGGCCGCACAACTCGGATAACCTTTGACCTAAAATCATGCTATCGTCGCCCAGTCTGAGAAGAAACTTAAATTTGCTATCCATGATGTTTTACATGTGTTCGATTCCGTCAGGAAGATCGTAAAAGGTAGGGTGCCTGTATATCTTGGTGTCAGCTGGCTCAAACAGCGCGTCTGCTTCCGTTGGATCCGATGCTGAAATCAAGGACGATTGGACCACCCAAATAGAAATGCCTTCAGATCTTCTCGTATAAACATCGCGTGCATTTTGCAACGCCATTTCTGCATCAGGAGCGCGCAGACTTCCAACGTGTTTGTGATTCAAACCCTGCTTACTTCTTATAAAGACCTCCCAGAGAGGCCATTCATTGGCGGACATTTTTGTTATTGATTTTGGCGTAATTTCCGTTTTTCGGCAAAAGCCATGGCAGCATCCCTTACCCATGCCCCTTCTTCTTTAGCCTTAACTCTTGCTTCGATACGTTCTTTATTGCACGGGCCATTGCCACCTACAACCTGCCAAAACTCATCCCAGTCGATGTCCCCAAAGTCATAATGCCCCCGTTCTTCATTCCATTTTAGTTTAGGGTCAGGAATGCTTAATCCGATGAGTTCTGCCTGTGGCACTGTAGCATCGACAAAGGATTGCCGTAACTCATCGTTGGTATAACGCTTAATCCTCCATCGCATCGACTGCTCGGTGTGCTTGGACTCCGCATCGCTAGGCCCAAACATCATTAAAGCAGGCCACCAAAACCTGTTAAGGGCATCTTGTGCCATAGCTTTTTGCAACTCGGTTCCGTTCATGAGAATGGTCATTATCTCATAGCCTTGACGTTGATGGAAGGATTCTTCTTTACATATTTTCACCATGGCACGTGCATAAGGGCCATACGAGGTTCTGCAAAGTGCGACTTGGTTCATGATAGCAGCGCCATCAACGAGCCATCCAACAGCGCCCATGTCGGCCCAAGTGAGGGTCGGATAATTGAAAATGGAGGAATATTTAACTCTACCTTCGTGCAGGTCGTCAATGGTTTCCTCACGGCTTATCCCCAATGTTTCCGTTGCGGAGTAGAGGTACAATCCGTGGCCAGCCTCATCCTGCACTTTGGCTAAGAGCACCGCCTTACGGCGTAAACTTGGCGCTCGAGTTATCCAATTCCCTTCGGGCAACATGCCAACAATTTCGCTGTGGGCGTGCTGAGAAATTTGACGAATTAAGGTTTTGCGGTAATTATCGGGCATCCAATCGTTGGGCTCAATTTTAATGTCCGCATCGATTTTCGCTTGAAAATGCTCAGCTAATTTTTCGGGAGTTAAAATTTCCATACTTTACAACAAATTTAACGAATATGAGGTAAATCTACAACGCAGCAATGAATAACTGATTACATAATGACCTTAAAAACAATAGTTAGGTTTGAATTGTTTAATTTTGCAATAAGTTTTACATGTCGCCCAAATTTTATTCCCTCAGAATTCAATCAATACGCCGAATTACCGACGATTCAGCAGAATTATCGCTCGAAATACCCCCAACATTGCAAGGAGAATTTAACTTTGATGCAGGTCAGTACATCACCTTGAAAAAAACAATTGAAGGAAAGGAAATCAGACGTTCCTATTCCCTGTGCAGTGCCCCTTACGAAAAGGCGTGGCGAGTGGGGATTAAAAGGGTGCGTGAAGGGGTGTTTTCAAACTACGCCTTAGACCACCTTAAAACCGGAGATTTCATAGAGGTAATGCCCCCGACGGGAAATTTTCGAGCGGTATCCCAGCAAGAAAAAGCCAGAAACATGGTATTATTTGCCGCGGGAAGCGGGATCACGCCTGTGTTATCGATAGCCAAAACCATCCTACAGGAGGAACCCCTGTCGAACGTTACGTTATTTTATGGCAATAAAGGTTTTGCAAGCATCATGTTCTTGGAGGAAATTGAATCTTTGAAGAATCAATTTTTAACCCGGCTTCGGGTGATTCACATTTTAAGCAGAGAGAGCCAGGGAATTCCGCTGCAAAAAGGGCGAATTGATACGGAAAAACTTGAAAAATTATTCAAAGCGTTTTTAATCAACACCGTCATTGACGACGTTTACGTTTGTGGGCCGGAAGAAATGATTTTATCCGTAACATCTTTTTTTGAAGCCAAAGGTTTGGCCAAATCTTGCCTACATTTTGAATTATTTCATGCCGGCAACGTGCAGAAAGCGTCCTCCGTTGAAAATCAAATAACAGGAGTAACCTGTGCGGTTCAGTTAATCCTAGATGACGACACCATTTCCTTCGAAATGACACAATTTGATCAAAATTTGTTGGAAGCGGCGCAACGAGCGGGTGCGGACGTTCCATTTGCTTGTAAAGGAGGAGTCTGCTGCACATGCAAAGCTAAAATAATCGAAGGAGCGGCCACGATGAGGGTTAATTATGCTCTAGAACCCGATGAGGTTGAACAGGGCTATGTGTTAACCTGTCAAGCTGTACCAACGAGTTCATCCATCAATGTTTCATTTGACGAATAATATGGGACTTTTTTCTTTTTTAAATCGAAAACAAACTAAAACTTGGGCAGAACTTTTAATCCAAGATAAGGAGCAATTAACCGATGATTTCATCGTTTTTACGTTGGCAAAATCCCCGGAATCGGATTTTAATGTGGCCTTTAAACCCGGACAATACGTAACCCTTGAAGTTCAACCCAGCGAACAATTGATACGGCGTTCCTACTCCATATGCGGTAAAACGGCGAATGGCTTTAAAATTGGCGTCAAACGCATTGAAAACGGTGCCATGTCTACTTTTCTCCACAAAGAAGCCTTGAAAGGAGGTAAAATTAGTGTTCATGAACCCGAGGGCAATTTTACCGTTGAAGAATTCCAAACCATTTGCGCTTTTGTCGCAGGAAGCGGCATTACCCCCTTAATTTCGATCCTTGAAGCGTATCAGGGGCATAAAAAGTTCGACGTGTTTTACAATACCCGGTTTGCCAGTGATGTTATTTTTCAAGATTTTCTTCAACAAGTTGATGCAACGGTTTACTTGAGTCAAGAAGTCAAAAAAGGTTTTAAACATGGGCGTCTAGGATACGACGAATTGATGAAGGAGTTAAAAGATAACCTTCATTTATTGCAAGCCGATGTATACTTGCTTTGCGGACCAGAAGGATTCATGGAAGAAATAGAGCGCGGTTTGTTATTTTTTGGAGTACCGGAAAATAAGATCCGCAAAGAGTTCTTTGTGCCGCCAAGTAAATCGCTGGAAAATAATGCAAGTACCGATGCGGTGACCGGAAGTAAACTCACGGTAACTTTAGATGAGCGGACCAGCACGATAGATGTTAGAGGTAACAATAAAACCATTTTAGAAATTTTAGAGGGCGCACAATTGGACCCACCTTATTCTTGCAGAGGCGGCGTATGCAGTTCTTGCAAAGCAAAAATAACTTCCGGCTCTGCACAAATGCGCCAAAATTTTACGCTTACAGACAAAGAGGTTGCCGAAGGGTATATTTTGACCTGTCAGGCGGAAATCACAAGCAACGACATTACCATTACCTTTGATGCTTAAGACAATACTCATCTGCGGTGCTTCGCGGGGAATCGGAAAATCCCTGGTTTCGGTATTAGCGAAAAATAACAATCTTCGGTTATGGATACTAACCAGAAACACCACTTCTTTAAAGCAAGAATACCGCAACCATGACCGAGTAACGGTAATACCTTTTGACTTAGAGCATAATGCCAAAGCGCAATTGCAACCTTTCTTGCCTGATATTGGGCCGATACATGCATTAATTAATAATTCCGGGCATTTAGAAAAAGGCCCTTTCAAAGCCTTAAGCATGGCTGAATACCGCCGTTGCATGCAAGTGAATTTTTTTGGACCCGTGGAGCTAATCCAAACACTGTATGCACATTTGCTCGAAGGAAAAGCCCATGTGGTGAATATCAGTACAATGGGCGCTTATCAAGGCAGCGTTAAATTCCCAGAACTTACAGCCTATGCAGCCTCTAAAGCGGCGTTGACAAATTTTACCGAAGTATTTGCCGAAGAACAAAAGGATTGTGGAATACGAATGAACTGCCTTTGCCTCGGTGCGGTTAATACCGAGATGTTAAGAGCTGCGTTTCCCGGGTACGAAGCAGCAACAAGTGCTGAAGAAATGGCCGAATTTATTGCAGATTTTACCCTAAAAAGCGGGCGTATCTACAACGGAAAAATATTACCTGTTTCGTCCAGTACACCCTAGGCCGTCTGGTCTTTGAAATCATTTTGTTTTTTGATACATTAGCGTTGTGAACCGTTGGATTGCCTTTTATTTAATATGGATTCCTTATTGTGCAGTAGCTCAGGACATTCATTGGTCACAGTTTAACGACAACCCCATCTTTCAAAATCCTGCAAATACCGGAGAATTTTACGGAGATACCCGTTTCATCGGTAATTTCAAAGACCAGTGGCGCAGCGTTTCTGAACCCTTTCAAACATTTTCAGTATCAATTGATAGGAAAACGCGAAATTTCAATTACGGCATGTTAATGTTTCACGATCAAGCGGGAGACGGAAAATTTCGAACCGTTGAGGCAACCGGAACCCTTTCAAAGACCTTCCGACTCAGTGCAGATTCCACGCATTCCCTCAACGGGGGTGTGGTCTTTGGTATTAACCACAGGCAAGTGAATACGGATGCTTTCTACTTTGATGTGCAATACAACGGATATATCTTCAATCCATTACTCCCTACTAACGAAAACTTCCAAACCGATCAAAAAAACAACGTGACACTTGGATTAGGAACGCAGTATGCTTACAATATCAACCTCCGAAATTACCTTAAAATTGGGATGAGCCTTTTCAATTTAACGCGTCCAAACCAAGGTTTTTACTCGGACAAAATTTCACGGGACTTCCGTTGGAATGTGCAACTCAAGTACTGTAAATCCCTCAATTCCAATTGGGATTTATTGCCTTCTTTACAATATTCGAAACAAGGAACCTACGATGAAATCCTTTTAGGCAGTTCTGTTCGTTATTATTTGCCGGGAAGCAACGATAATTTCACTCGAAAGGCCTTATTGGCAAGTGTCTGGATAAGGTCGAAGGATGCGCAAATTTTGTCGTTAGGGTGTGAATACAAGGATTGGTTTGTTGGTTTAAGCTACGATATTAATACCTCAAAGTTAGTGCCCGCTAGCCGTGCAAGAGGAGGGTTCGAAATTGCAGTGCGTTATATTTTATACCGATTCAAACCTAAAAGAATTGACCACCGCGTATGCCCAGACTATATATAATCGTTGCGACGCTTTTCATTGGTATCACCCTTTTCGGACAGGTAAAGATAAAAGACTTGATCGAATTTGGGGATGAACAATTTCGCAAAGGAGACTACTACTATGCAACAAAATTCTACGACCAAGCGATCGCAGTTGACTCGACTTCCGTAGAATTACACTGGAAGCAAGCAGAAACACAACGCGCTTATAAAAACTATGTTGATGCAGCAAAATGGTATGCCCTCGTTTACGCAGAAGACTCGGAAAAAAAATACAGCAATGCCATATTGTATTATGCTCTGATGGTAAAACAGTGCGGAGATTATACAAAAGCCCTGGGCTTGTTCAAAAAGGCGTACAAAGAATTGGCAGACTTTCCCGATGAAAACGCCTACAAAAAGGCTAAGCAAGAAATAAAATCCACCGAATTCGCAATTAAAAATAAATCGATATTGGGAACAGAAGTTCGTGCGATGCCAGATAGTATAAATTCCTACGATGCTGAATTTGGGCATACCTTTCAAAACGGGATTTTTTATTTTTCCTCCCTCAAAGCGGATTCGGTAAGCAGCAACGAAGAAATATACAGCAAATTTTATCGAACAAGAACCTATCGCTCTGAACAGGATAGCAATTTATTTCATACTCCCAAGCAATGGGAATCGCTGTCTGAACCGCACAGAAGTACCGGAAATGGCAGCTTTGACCAAAACGGTTGGTATTATTACAGCGTTTGTGACGACAAAGGCTACAACTACAAATGTAAAATTGTCCGTTACCGAGAAGTTGAGGGAAAACCGACCATTGACACCCTGCCAGAGCTGATAAATGCCTATGATTGTAATACCACCAACCCCTGTTGGGTTACTTTAAAAAACGGAAAAGAATATTTATTTTTTGCGTCAAATCGAGAGGGAAGTAGTGGGGGAATGGATTTGTGGTATTCCCTACTAAAAAACAATGGCAGTTTTGAAACGCCTAAAAACATCGCTTCTGTGAACAGCGTAGAAAACGAAATTACCCCTTGGTATGATTTGGACTCCAACCGTCTGTATTTTTCCTCTACTTGGCATTACGGTTATGGGGGATATGATGTGTTTTATTCGGAGGTGAATGATAAATTTCAGTTCTCAAAACCTAAAAATGTTGGCCTGCCCGTTAATAATTCAGCCAACGATTTGTATTATTTCCGACAGGCAGACAGCGTGTTTGTTTCCTCCAATCGCAGGGGCAGTCTCTTTAAAAAAAATCCAACATGTTGCAGCGATATTTATTTCGCAATAGTAGATCGACCCGTTAAAAATCCCCCGCCTGATACGGTTCCACCCCCACCGCCAACTATCACATTTCCGGTAAAGTTGTATTTTAGAAATGACTATCCCAATCCCAAATCGTATGCCAAAAAAAGCAGTGCACCGTACGATGTGCTTTACCAAGATTATGTTGGGGCACGCCAAAATTATTTGGACAGCACCTTAGACAAGTTGAAATTGGCTGAGTTTTTTACAGCGGAAGTTGACCACGGATTTTATGTCCTGCAAAAACTCTATGACTCCGTTATTCATGAGATTGCCCGCGGCAATTCAATCATGCTTTTTTCTCGAGGCTATGCTAGCCCTTTGAATGTAACGCAGTATAATATAAATTTAACTCAACGCAGGATATCCTCGGTTAAACGCTTTTTTTTAGAAAATCAAAACAATGCCCTTCAAATACTTTTAGATAAGAACAAATCGGTCCGTTTCGAAATTGTTGAGGTCCCTCTCGGCGAATACGCAGCGGATCAATCGACCTCCGATGATCTCAATGACCGAGCATCCTCGGTGTATAGCACTGCTGCTAGTATTGAACGAAAAGTAGAAGTGCTATATCTTACTCGGTCTAAAACTTCGGAACTTCAACGAGTTGAGGCAACGCCGGTGGTTCAGGAAGAAGAAATCAAAGAAGGAATTTCCGTTATGAAGCGAATTACGCTTTATCATGACATGAATGAATTAGAGCTGAGCGAAGTTAAATTCAACCAAGAGGGAATTACCTACCAACTAATGCCCGTAGCGGAAAATCAATCAGAAATGGTGTTTCAGTTTATCCCGGAATTTTCTGGCAAACATGCCAGTTATTTTGCAGATATCTTTTTTGAGGGCATCGACGAGCCGATTAGGGTTTACTTCGCCTTCGTAAAGAAATAGCATCGTCCTTGTGTTTTTAGTATTTTTGGGCGTGCAAGAACCGAATCCAAAACCCTCGAAGCGGCTGTACTTTATCGATATTGCTCGCAGCATAGCTATACTTCTTATGTTGCAGGGACATTTTGTCGACACCACGCTTGCAGACGAATTTCGCGACCCCCATTATTTAGCCTACACTATTTGGTCCTACATACGACAATTTACTGCGACCATATTTCTCACAGTAACAGGGATTGTCTTCACGTATTTGTTGTTGAACCAAAGAAGCGAAGGCTACTTTCAAAATCAACGGATTCGTAAAGGATTCAAACGTGTGATAGAGTTGCTGTTTTGGGGCTATTTTCTCCAACCGAATGCATTCCATGTACTTCAGTGCATAGCCTTAGGCTTATTGTTAATTATGCTGTTTTATGGCCTTTCCCTATCCATCAAATGGATACCCTTGCCCTTTTTCTTTTTGTTGGGCGGCAGCCTTATTTTTCTGAGCAACTTGTATTTTGGAGGTTTAAAATCTGATTTTTATTGGCCCGAAAATGCTCCAACTTATATTCAGAACCTATTCCATGGCCCCAACTCTATTTTTCCGATAACACCTTATCTGGGGTTCACCCTAATCGGGGCATTCTTGGGAAGTATGCTCGTGGGCATTAAAAATAAAATTCACTCTTGGAAATTTATTTTACCGAGTGTGGTGGTTGGTGCCGCCTTTTTGTTTTTAGCAAAACCGTTATTCCTCTATCTGCATAATATTCCCTCCCTAAGTCCTTTTAAACTTTATTTTTTGAATTGGATCTTTTTAAAGTTAGGAATGGTGCTATTGGTATTATCATCGCTCATTGCTATCGAGGCCTATTTACTACGGAACATAACGCCAAATCTGTTTTTGAAAATCGGACAAAACACTTTGAGCATATTCATAATCCACGTATTTATCCTATACGGACCTATCATTAATTACAGCATAAAAAAATATTATAACCACAGCATTAGCGCATTTTGGATTACACCAGCAGCAATAGGATTTGTGCTAATCTTTGTGCTTTACGTATACTTACTGGACCGATTTAGGCCAACCATTTCCAACGTACTGAAGCCCGTACGGTCTTTGACTAACCGTTTTTTTGGTATTCAAGATTAGAAATTTATAACTCGTTTTATTTCTTGTTTACCACACGGTTTGTAGATCGTGGCTTTAACGGTATACGTCCCCTTATTTTTATATTTATGGCTTGCCGAAAAAGCCGTATCTGAGTATCCGTCGCCGTAATGCCAAACCACCTTTGTTGCGTCTGGAAATACAGCCACTACATCCACCTGAAAACCACTCGCTGCCTTATTTACCTGAATGAAATTAGACCATAGGTCATACCTGTTGTAATTGCTAGAGAGCGTAACAGCCGCCGTCTTTTGAATTTGTTCAGCCTCCAATTGATTTAGTTTATTATAAAATTCTATTGGAGCTGTTTGTCGCAACAAACTATAATAAAAACAATACGCTACTAAATAACTACCCAATTTCGAAGGATGTCTTCCATCGTTATCGTAAAGTGCGTAACTCGGGTAATTTTCTTTAACGGTTTCCCACACTTTTCCCACGGGGACCATAGGTAACTTAAATTTATCGGCGAGGTACAGGTAACCACGATGTATTTCGTCGCTCATTTGCTGGTAAGTCGATTGATTTTGTTCGTCGGTGTAGCCGTTTAAATAACCCCAAGTTTGATACAGCCAAACATTAGTACAAGCATTGTTCTTGTAAATGCTGTCAAGAATTAAGGAAAAATAAGGTACAACCGCAGTATCCGTGTATTCATTGCCAAAAGAAAGTTCCCTGCTGAACCCTTGCATGACAATGTAATCCCATTTGTATTGCCTTATTTTCTCAAACAACGCTTCGCGTTTTGAATGCATATTAAATGTATGGTTAGATTCTGCACTCATATGAATTTCCACCTTCACGCCTCGCTGATCGGCCATTTTCTGAACAATCTCCGGCATTTTATTATAGTGCGTATAACTGTTCCCCACAAACAAAATACGCATTGGCTGTGCCGCCACATTACCGAACCCTAAACAGGTAAACAGGAAGGAGGCTATTAAGCTTGCTTTAATCGCTCTAAACATTGTTGAAAATCATTAGGAGTAAGGGTTGGTCGTTGCGCGATAAAATTAAATTCAGTCACGTTAGAAATCGGAACGAGGTGCACATGGGCGTGAGGAACCTCAAGTCCTACCACCGCCATAGCCACGCGTTTATCCAAAAAAGCCTTTTGAAGTTGAAGGGATACTTGTTGTGAGAACAACATCAACCCCGTATAATCTTCCGAAGACAAATCATAGATTTTATCTACTTCCATCTTAGGAAAAACCAAAACATGTCCGAGCACCAAAGGATTGATATCTAAGATTGCCATGTTGTGTTCATCCTCCGCAACGATGTAGGCCGGCAATTCCCTGCGAATGATACGGGTAAAAACGGAAGCCATTACCTTGAAATTTCTAAAATTTCAAAATACATTAACCCACCCGGTGTCCGAATTTCTGCAACTTCGCCCACTTTCCTACCTAGTAAGCCTTTTCCGATAGGGGAATCTACAGAAATTTTTTTCTCTTTGAGATTTGCTTCGCTCTCTGCAACCAAGGTATATTCCGTTTCCATTTGATTCGCTTGATTTCGGATTTTAACGGTGGACAGAATAAAGGCCCTTGACTTGTCGATTGCCGAATTGTCGATTAAACGTGCGTTGGCGATAGTTGTTTCTAGTTTAGCAATCCTCATCTCAAGAATTCCTTGCGCCTCCTTTGCTGCGTCATATTCTGCATTCTCCGATAAATCCCCTTTATCGCGCGCTTCAGCAATTTGGTTAGATATAGCAGGCCGTTGAACATGAATCAATTCGTATAATTCTTCTTTTAATTTCTGCAGTCCCTCCGGGGAATAATAATTAATTTGTGACATATCAAAACTCTATTAAAAAAAAAACAAGAGAGCTACGCCCCCTTGTTCCCAACATGTGATTATTTTTTACTTTAAACTAATGGTAACACCCAAGGTGTGTATAATTCCAAATATCCCTGCAAATCTCGCGCCATACTCTACACCTAGGGCACTTTTGTTTTTACCGACCAAGGCGTCAACGGAAAATCCGGCCGTTGGACCCACCAAAGCATTCGACCGGTTTTCAGCGTCAAAAATACCGTTTTCATAAGCAAAGCCACCCCGCAGGTTGAAAGCCAATTTTTCCGTGGTCATGCCATAATCAAATCCCAATCGCATCTGATCTTTTGAGAACGAATTAGCTTGGAAAGCAGCAGCAACGGTTAAGCGGCTTTCTTCACTAAAAATGAAATCATAAGAACCTCCTATGTTGAGTAAGGAAGGCAGTTCATAGGTTGATGATCTTTGCTCGAGTGTAGCAATAAATTCGCTCGAAATATATTCTACTTGATTGGATAATCCATCTCCTTTAAAACGCATCACAGGACCAACATTTTTCAGGCTAATACCAAACTTCAATTGATTTTGCTCTCCCGATACATACCTTACCCCGGCATCAAAGGCGATACCACTTGAGCGCAAGTTAAAGATGCTTTCGGTAACTACCTTAAAATTAATCCCACCATAAATGGAAGACGAAAATTTCTTAGCAAAGCCAACATTAAAAACATTCGCTCTCGGCGAGAAGAAACCAATATCTCCTTCTGGGTTTGCAACCGTTGTTATGGGAACGTCGCCAAAATTCAATGACTGAATGCTCACAGCTATGACATTTGATTCGCTTATGCGCTGTGCTATCCCTGCTGAATTAAGGCCTATTCCCGCATTGCCCATCCAATTTGAGTAATTGAATTTAATCTGAGTTTTATCGGTAAAAGCCAATCCTGCTATATTATTAAATTGAGCCTCTAAACCATTGATATTAGCCACGCCAGCATCTCCTATGGCTGATCCTCGAGCCCAAGGGTTAATCAAAAGGTGAGAAGCTCCTGCCGAACCAACTCGGTCTTCGTTACCTGCGTAAACTGTGGTCAACATGCTGCCAAACAAGAGTAAACTGATAAGTTTTAACGTTTTCATTCTTACAATCTTTATAGATTAAATACCCTGATAGTCTGGAGTCCTCATTCCTCCAAAAAACTTCAACACCACCTCTCCGACGTCCGGGACATCCACATGAATTAAATAAACGCCACTCGCTATAGGAATGGCTTTAAAATTGGTTAAATCCCAGTCCAAGGATGTTACAGGACTATCTTTTTTAAACGTTCGAATTAACTTCCCATTCACGGAAAAAATACGAACGGTACATTTCTCGGGAAGGTTGGTAATTTTCACACGAGTGTCAATTCGCGTTCTCTCATAATCGGAATAAGCATAATAGGGATTGGGCACCACGTTGATCATTTTCAAGGCGTCTTTAAGGGCATCTTGTGCGCCTAATTGGGTGGCAATTGCATCCATCGACCATCCGTACATCGGCTTGCCGCCGTTAGCGCCCGTTGCCGTGAAGTTTTTGTATTCCTTGTTGATGCGCAACTTGATGGTCACATCCGTTGAAAGCAAGGTTTGTTCTGGCGTAAGTAAGGGATAGGCAATCCATGTCAGGCTTCCGTACAACTCACGCTTGTCTTGAGCGCTGTTGGTTTCCACGGCCAAATACTTTTGGTACACTTCATTGGTTGCGTTGTTTTCAGCCTGCGAAGCAATATACGCTGGAAAGTCATAACTGGAGTTAAACCCGTTGATGGTTTTTTGGTTGTAACTGAACACATAAATCGGGTGCATCCCTCCCATTAATGGCGTTCCTACGTTGCTTACAAACTTGTCCGTTGGATTCCAAAGCATATCCGCTCCGTTCTCGCCTCCTAAAAACGAGTTCTCTCCAAAGGCCATGTACAAACGCGCTCCTGATTCCAAGTCTACTGCATAGCCCGGAAACCATCCCATGCCCGTGCCAGTTCCGTCCGCATTCCCGTTCTTGTCTACGCTCTGACTCTTTCTCAAAGCTCCCGCAGCAGCTCCCCCTACATTCAACCCTGCCGAACGACCCAGTTCTACCACCGGACAGCGTGTCCATTTCGATTTGTCGCTCGTGATTACAATATTTACACTTGGTAAGAAGGAAATCGAAGCATTTGTCCGCGACGATCCGTTAAAGGTTCCAAAATAGGCCAGAGGCATGTAATCCGACTGATATCCGGTCACTCGGTGAGGAGCTATGGTGCCATCCAATACACTTTCGAAGCGTTGATTTGGATCCACCCCCACTTCATCGGGATAATTGCAGGGATTCAAAAATATCGGCCCATCGGGCAGGCACTCATATCCCGCATCGTTGGGGTCGGTTTCGGGAGCGTAATCTCCTGAGCGTATCCAGTTCGTGGGGAAATAGGCGTCGTTGTCCGGAACCCCTCCAAGCCAACGCTTTGAGGAATCCGCAAAAGTGATCGAAGATTCGATCATGTCAGTAGTCTTGGCGGTAACGTTCCCGGAGCCTGAGGCAAAATAGTATTTCACCTGATGAATCTGAACCGATATGCCCCATTTGGGAATAATCTGTTCATTGTCGCCGCTGATCGTTCGATCCGAACTTACGGAATCTTGAATCGTTCCTCCTTTCGTATCATATCGGTATATTACCCAACTTGCCGTATCGGCCGAGTTTCCGGATGGGTTAGGGCTGTAATCGCGGAATCGGCATTCAAAGTACCCGCCTTTTAAGTTCAAAGGATCCACCACTTTGATGTTCACCGGGCCTTTTCCGTAGTCGTACTCAGGCTCCTGCATAAAGCCTTCGTTGAGGATTGTTGTTAACGTTGCATCCGTGAACTCCAACGAACGATTACCGTTGCCATAACCGTCCAAACGGGTGATGCGAGGCGTTGAGCCGTAACCGATCATTTGGTACGTGCCGTCCGCTTCGGGCATTGGGTTGTGGGGAATGGCCTCGATGATTTTTACCTCCCCCATGGGGCCTTTTCGGCTGGCAATATAAGGCATTTTTTGCCCATCCAAGCTTAAGGGGTCGTTGGGATTGTAATCCTTGTAGTTATTGTAGGCATAAGAAATGGCCATGTAATAGTATTTCTTGAAATTAACCAATCGGCTTTGTCCTTGGGCAAAAACATCTTGCGTAATCTGGAAGCTGTGCCGTATGCCTTTGTTTTCACCGTTGACCTTTTCTTTAGGTACGGCAAAACCTAATTCCTCGTCGAATTCGAAATTGATGATTCGCGAGATGCCGTCCTCAATATCGCATTGCGCGACCAAGCGCGCCTTCATAGGGTTTGTTAAATCAGAGAGCGCAACGGTTTTGTTTTTTAATTGATAAATCTGATATCCCTGAAAGCGGAAGGTTTTATCATCGTTTGGCGATGGAGGGACGATGAAAGGGTCTACTTCCGAATAACCCTCTTGATAATTATTTGAATTTGGGGCATTGGAAAGGAACAAGATGATTTCGTTGCTCAATTCTTGTACGGTTAAGTCGGGGGCGTGGGGTGAATCCATAACCTTGAAACAATTCTCGAAAAGTGCTTGCGCTTTATCGTCGGCCCTGCGCAAGGTTTCCACAGATTGAAAAGGATCTCCACCGTTTGAGCGTGCCCAGGCAACCCCCACGGTAATGTTATTCACGGCACCCGGTTTCAAAATAAACGGACCGGCACTTTGAACGAACCGACGGTCATTCGGAGTATTGTTTGCGGTCTGTTCTGTCCAATTAGGCTTGACTACACCACCCGTACCCCATCCGTAAATGTCGGAGGTACCGGGAAACATGAAATCGCAAGGACTCAATGGATCAGCTTGTGGATCGGAGATATGGCCGCTGCCACCGTAAACGAATTTGGTGCCATCTTTCCAAAAACCTCGCAGGTAATTATAATAATCGGAGGCAGCAATTGGATCGGTTTGATTGATGTTTGCGCCATTCGTGGTATTGGAGTAATAGAGAAAGCGCCGCATACCAAACCGCTCGTTGTCGATGATACCATCGCCATAACCTATTCCATTTAAGGCCTCGTTTTCATCAATCCCAAAAGCGTTGTCCATTCCGTCATCGTCCTGATAAGGTCCTTCAAAGAAATCTACGCCAACAGCCGGAGGAGAATAACCGTAGCCCTTGAACCCTGAATTGTCTCCGTCGAAATTATCTCCGTTGTAATAATATCCTAATCCGCGCATAACATCGCAACCAACGTAGTCATCGTATGGATCTCCCAAGGCACCATCTGTAAAAAAACCAAAATACGTATTGTAAAGGGTTTGAGTACCTCGATTGATCAGCACATAATTGTAAAACGTCATGTTGTTGACTTCATCGTTGGAAGCGAAGGCAAAGGCTTGAGCTCTAATTTCCATGCCAATAGGGTCTGCACCCGTTTCCGTGTGGATATTTCCTTTGTCGTTCATTACCCACCAAAAATTCTTATCTCCATAAAGGGATACTTCTCGGTCAATGTTGCATTGTTTATCTTGTTTTATATCGTACCAAGGATAATCTCCATCCTGCCAATTATAGTTACCATCGTTGTTGAAATCATAAAATGGGCCCAAGTAATAATCTTGACCCAAGGCAGTGTTGCCATGGGCGGGCCATGTTTTTATGATTTCCGGAACTTGGTAATTGGGAAAAAGCACTGCTTGTTGATTGGTGCCGTTTTGTTGGTCCGAAAGGCCAGTTTCAAACCATGCACTAAATGCTCGAATTTCATCTTTGGTAGTAACAAAGTGTTTATCATATTTCTCGCATTCTTCGTAGGTGGTTTCAGCGTAAACTTGTGAAAGGGGTCCCGTCCAATAATCTTGACCATTTCGATAGCGAAGAGCGGCAAGCTTGAGTTGATTGTTGACATCGGTGCCGCCTAGCCACAGGGCTGCTGTGAAAAGAGCCATAATACCTGAATTTTTTGGCACTTCGTATTGCGAAAGATTTTCATTGGGGCGTTGCCAGAGGTTTCCCGCTGTATGAACCATTGCTCGAACATTGTTGAGTTCAAGAAAGGTGGTGGTGGTTGGAGGAGCACAGGTTGCAGCTTTGGGTTTTTCCGGTTTCGGAACCAATTTTTCACCTTGAAAGTTTTGTCCAAAGCTAAAACCTTGCGAAGTGAAAAGAACAATTGCAGTAATGGATAAAATTTTCACGACTTGAAAGGTAGCGAATAATGGCAAAAGTTCAGGGGTTGTTTAGTAAAATCTCAATATCCTTTATAAGTTGGTCCACCTCGGAGGGGTTTGTACCGTCATAATATCCGCGAATTTGGCGTTGCTTGTCAACCAACACAAAATTATTGGTGTGAATAAAATCGTTTCCAGCATCGCCTAAGTTTTGCGCCTCGGCGGGTTTTAGAACAAAAAAGGAGGTGCGCGCTAAGCGGTATAAGGAATCTTTGGACCCGGTGATGAAATGCCACTGGCCTGGTGAATAGCCGTGTTTTTTGGCATACGCCAAAAGTTGTCCAGGGGTATCGGTATCTGGATCAACGGTAAAGCTTAATATGTTAAAGTTTCTTTCTCCTTTGAATCGTGCTTGAACCCTCTGCATCTGTTGGTTCATGATGGGGCAAATGCTTTTACAGGTTGCGAAAAAATACTCCGCAACAAATACTTTTCCATCAATGGCCTTATCAGTTATTACCTTATTTTGCTCATCTATTAATCGAAATGCACCAATGCGATGCCCATGACCAACCCCAAAAAGGCTTGAATCGACCATTTCCTGTTGTACATCGTTCGGATTGATAAAGGGCAATTCCTTTCGGTTCGTTTGAAGTGTTAGGTAGTACGCAACGGCTATGGCAACAACAAGAATAAAGGCAAATGCTGCGACGGATTTCATGCTGGCAAAGTTAGGAAATTAGGTTCAACAAGGTTAAAATCTTGGATTTCCTTTCTTCTAAATTTCCTTGTAAAACATGGTATTTCAAACCCCTGAAACCGAGGTCTTGTTGGTAAAGGGAAAATAAGGAGGCGCGTTCGTTCGGATGTTCCCTCAAAGGATCCGACTCCCAGGGGAAATCCGGTTGGCACAAAAACAATAAGGTGTAAGAATCTTTTGCGCTAAGTTCTTCAGTGGTGTTCGAAATGCTTCCATACCTAACCTTTTCCCAAATGCGAATAACCGTCATTTCGGTGTCACAAATACAGTTCAGCGCAGTTTGGTTCATTTCAAATTGCCGTTGACCAATGTTTTGCACATCCTCCCACGAATAGGAACATTTACCCGCAAGGTAATTTCTCGCTTGTTCCTCGACGAGGGGAAGGGACAAATGCTCCGACAACCACAAGGCCAACGTGGTTTTTCCAGAACACTCAGGACCCGTAAAAGCGATCTTTCCCTTAAACGCTGCTATCTTTTCCATTGATAAAAACCATAGCATGATAGGAGTAAATACGCCATAGATAAAGCCGATAGTAAATACAGTTGATGCCAACTGGCAGTTAGAACGGTTAAAGCATTCACGATCGCCCAAAGATGCCAATTTTCGAGAATCAAAAAAACCGTGAATAGGGTCGCAACGATCGAAAGAACAAGGGTTAAATTGTCGAGTTGATCGATCCAACTTCTTTCGGGGAAAAGCCAGGAGGAGAGCAAAAAAATAGCAGGAGCCACCGCAACGATTACGACGAGGTAGGCGGGTTTGGAAATACTCGTCAGTTCCTTTCTTTCCCACAACCGCAGGCCATATATTCCCATAATAGCATTCATGCCTTGAATAGTACCTTGTGCCAAATGTCCTTTGCTAAAGCACAGCACCGTTAGAATAGCACAAGAGGCCATGCCATAATACCAACCTTCCTTTTTCTTTTTGGAAATGAGTAGCAGGTAAATTACCCCCAAGAGGAAAGCCGCGAGTTCGGCAAAAAAAGCCATGTTGAACATATTCTCAAAGGTAAGAACAATCCAAATTAATTAAAGTGGGAGTGTTGACAACTCTGCATATTCAAAAAATTTTGAAAACGTTTTTTATTCCAATTTTGTTCTTAAAAAATAATTATGAGAATTTCCATCCTCTTTCTAGTAGCCCTAACGCTGTTGGCATCTTGTGTTTCTTCGAAAAAATTTAAAGCGCTGGAAGAGCAACGACGTGTATGCTCCGAGGACTTGGAAAAATTCAAGCAAAGTAGCCAACAATTTCAATCTCAATCAGAACTTCTTCAGGTGGAGTTGGATGCAGCGAATAAAACCATTGAGGCACTGCGAAAAGATACTGCTCGCCTTGGAAATTCTCAAAGATCCTTAATGCGCGAATTGGGTAATGCAACGAAAGAGCTGGGAGATTTGGCCAAAACGTTCGATCGCTACAAGTCTACAGGGCAAAAGGAAACATCCGTACTCCAGAAGGAATTGGAACAAAAAAAATCGGAGTTGCAAAACAAATCGGAAGCCCTGGTGACACTTGAGGCAGCATTGCGAAATAAGCAACAGTTATTGGAGGAGCGTGAGCGCCGCGTTAATGAACTAGAAGATTTACTCAAACGACAAGAGGACGCATTAAATTTACTGAAAAAGAAAGTGAGTGAAGCGCTAGTTGGATTTGAGAATCAAGGACTAAAAGTAGAGGAAAAAAACGGAAAAATTTACGTTAGCCTGGAGGCTAAACTCTTATTCAAATCGGGAAGCATTATTGTCGAAAGTGAAGGGAAGAAAGCATTGTTACAAATAGGTAAAGCGCTTGAGAACGAGAAAGATTTAGAAATCGTGGTTGAGGGGCACACCGATACCGATAAATTAAACAGTGTGGCTTTTCCGAGAAACAACTGGGAACTTTCCGTCCTAAGAGCGACTTCTGTAGTTGAAATCCTGTTGGCGAACTCCAAAATGAATCCCGCAAAGTTAATTGCCGCGGGTCGAAGCGAATTTCAACCGGTGGATCCTGCAGACAAAGCAAAAAACCGTAGAATTGAAATCATTATTTCGCCAAATTTGGATGAATTGTTCGATATCATTTCAAAAGACTAAGTCTAAGAGGTAAGCAATAACCTCGTTATTTGCATACTTTACAATAAAAATCTACTTTTGCCGACGATTTAATTTACAGCAACTATGGAATCAATGATGATTTACGCACCAATTATGCTCGCTCTTGTTGGTTTGGCTTTTATGGCCATAAAGCGCGCTTGGGTTTTGAAACAAGATGCCGGAGACGGAAAAATGAAAGAAATTTCAGAATATATCTACGAAGGAGCATTAGCCTTTTTGAAGGCGGAATATCGTTTGTTAGCTGTTTTTGTCATTGCTTCGAGCATTGCGCTTGCTGGCATTACCTTCATTCCGGGAGTGAAAACCCATTGGATGATTGTCATTGCTTTCGTTTTTGGGGCTGTTTTTTCAGCTTTGGCAGGAAATATGGGAATGAAAATTGCCACTAAAACCAACGTTCGAACGACCCAGGCAGCAAGAACCAGTTTGCCTCAAGCATTGAAGGTTTCATTCGGTGGAGGCACTGTAATGGGGCTAGGTGTTGCAGGTCTAGCGGTTCTCGGCCTGACAGGCTTTTTCATCATTTTCTTTCAGGTTTTTATGGGAGGGAAGTGGACCAACACGGAGGATATGACGGTGGTTTTGGAAACCTTAGCAGGATTTTCACTGGGCGCTGAATCCATTGCCTTGTTTGCTCGTGTAGGCGGGGGAATTTACACCAAAGCAGCCGACGTGGGTGCGGACCTCGTTGGAAAAGTGGAAGCAGGCATACCTGAGGACGACCCCCGAAACCCTGCCACCATCGCCGACAACGTTGGCGATAATGTGGGCGACGTTGCCGGAATGGGAGCGGACCTTTTCGGTTCTTACGTAGCCACAGTTTTGGCGGCCATGGTGCTCGGTAATTATGTGATTACCGATATGGGGGGTAGCATCTCGGATAAGTTCGGAGGAATTGGTCCAATATTGTTGCCTATGGCCATTGCAGGGGTTGGTATCATCTTTTCAATTATTGGAACGATGTTGGTAAATATCTCCAGCAACGACGCTAAAGAAAAGCAAGTTCAGGGGGCGTTAAATGTAGGAAATTGGGTATCGATTGGGTTAACAGCAGTTGCCTGTTACGGGTTGGTCGTCTGGATGCTACCTTCCACCATGCGAATGGAATTTTTTGGCGAAGGTGTCAAGGAAGTTTCATCCTTGCGGGTGTTTTTTGCTGCCATTGTCGGTTTAATCGTTGGTGGAGTCATTTCCTCAGTAACAGAGTATTACACAGGTCTTGGCACAAAACCCGTATTGAAAATTGTTCAAAAATCGGCGACAGGAGCCGGCACTAACGTAATTGCAGGACTTGCTACAGGGATGATTTCTACTTTTCCTACGGTAATCTTATTTGCCGGTGCCATTTGGGGATCCTATGCTTTGGCAGGATTCTACGGGGTTGCACTTGCTGCCTCAGCCATGATGGCCACAACGGCCATGCAGTTGGCAATCGATGCTTTCGGTCCTATTTCGGACAACGCAGGGGGTATTGCTGAAATGAGCGAATTACCAAAAGAAGTACGTCAACGCACGGACATTTTAGATTCCGTTGGAAACACGACAGCAGCAACCGGAAAAGGATTTGCCATTGCTTCGGCAGCCTTAACCTCGTTAGCCTTATTTGCGGCTTATGTAACATTTACGAATATTGATGGAATTAACATTTTTAAAGCACCTGTACTTGCGATGTTATTCATTGGAGGGATGATTCCGGTAGTATTCTCAGCACTTGCAATGAACTCGGTGGGCAAAGCAGCCATGGATATGGTGTACGAGGTGCGTCGTCAGTTCAAAGAAATTCCGGGTATTATGGAAGGTACCGGCAAACCGGAATATGGAAAGTGCGTTGAAATCTCTACGAAAGCAGCCCTTCGTGAGATGATGCTACCTGGGGTATTAACCCTTGGTTTTCCCATTGCCATTGCAACACTGCCCATGCTCTTGGGATACAACAATGAATTAATTGCTGAAATGCTCGGTGGATACATGGCAGGAGTTACCGTTTCCGGTGTTCTATGGGCGGTATTTCAAAATAACGCGGGTGGTGCATGGGACAACGCTAAAAAATCGTTCGAAGCGGGAGTGGAAATCAATGGAGAAATGACTTTTAAAGGATCTGATGCCCATAAAGCCGCCGTTACTGGCGATACGGTTGGAGATCCGTTTAAGGACACATCCGGCCCATCAATGAACATCTTGATCAAGTTGACGTGTTTGGTAGGCTTGGTGATCGCGCCCATTTTAGGTAATGGCAATTCATCGGAAAAGAGAATTGCCGATGGTTTAGTCAATAAGTCAGCATGCTGTGCCGATCAGAAAGAATGCCAGGGCGAGGCAGGCCTGTGCAAATCAGGAACACAATCTAACACAATTAAAGAAGGCGCTCAAATGTATGGTAAATGCGATATGAGCAAGTGCGCTACCATGAGTAAAGAAGAATGCGCTAGGATGTGTTTAGAAAAAGGCTGCACTTCAGAGGAGACGCAAAAATGCTTATTAAATTTCGACGCTAACGGCAAGTGGATCGGAGCTAAGCGGTAATTTAATTTGCGGACAAGCTCCTTTTGAAAGTGCCGCGCTACGTCTTTGCAAACCTTAATTTTGCACAATGCTTAACAATAAGGATTTCTTCCAAGCCGTTTATCAGATAGTGCGCTTGATCCCTGAGGGTAGGGTTACAACCTACGGGGCAATTGCTCAAGCCCTAGGGGCTAAAAGTAGCTCAAGAATGGTGGGTTGGGCGATGAATGCAAGCCACAGAATTCCTAATTTCCCCGCACATCGGGTCGTAAATAGAAACGGTCTTTTGACAGGAAAAATGCATTTTTCTCAACCCGACGAAATGGAAAAAAAATTAGTCGCTGAAGGGATAACCGTTGTTCAAAATCAAATCCAAGATTTTCAACTTCATTTTTGGCATCCGAGTACCGAACTTAGGGTTGATTGAACGTTTTCAAGGGGGCGTTTGGTCCTTCAAATATTCGAAGCGTTTGCTCGTCTTGAAAATATTGCATGAGGCTCATGAAGTCCTCATCGGTTTTTAGCATGTATACATAACTGCGTCGAGAAACCCCGGAAAGCGCCGTGAAGGTAATGAGGTTGTCGTTCTCCTTGAAAGAACTTATTCGGTAGACTTGACTGTCTTGAATTTCGCGTTCAGGGTTGAATACGCTATGTACCATAAGCGAATCGGAAAAAGAAATATTAAACAACTGAAGTTGCGGAACAGATTCCGTGATTTTATCCTCTTGGATATCGAAAACATGGGTGACATTCGACAGGATACTCGTTTGACCCATGAGGGAAAATAAGGTCAACAGCGCAAAAAGGGTAAGCAAGGTTTTCATTGGGGATATATGCTGCAACAAACCTTATTTCGCTGATACGTTACAATTATTTTCTAATTTTACCACCATGAAATTTGCCACAAAAGCCATTCATGAAGGCGTTGCTCCGGACTCTGCCACAGGCGCAATAATGACCCCGATTTATCAAACCTCCACTTACGTGCAGGACGGTGTTGGAAACCATAAAGGTTACGAATATTCAAGAACTTCCAACCCCACACGTCATGCTCTTGAAAAGAACCTCGCAGCGATTGAAAATGGAAAATACGGTGCCTGTTTCGCCTCAGGCTTGGCAGCAATAGATTGTGTCTTAAAAATGCTCCACTCTGGGGACGAGGTAATATCGACCAACGACTTATATGGCGGATCTTATCGGATTTTCAGAACAATCTTTGAAAAGTTTGGCTTGGTATTTCATTTTGTGGATATGACCGATGTGAAGAATATTAAGAACAAGGTTAATTCAAAAACCAAAATGATTTGGGTAGAAACCCCTACAAACCCAATGATGAATATTATTGATATTGCAGCAGTTGCAGAGATTGCCCAACAGGGAGGAGCTCTTCTTTGTGTTGACAATACGTTCGCTACGCCATTTCTCCAATCACCTTTGGACTTGGGGGCGGATATCGTGATGCATTCGGTAACAAAGTACTTAGGAGGGCATTCCGATGTAATCATGGGAGCCTTAATTACCAAAGAAGAAACAATAGCCCGAGAAATGTACCGAATTCAAAACAGTTCAGGTGCAGTAACTGCGCCCATGGATTCTTTTTTAGTGCTGAGGGGGATAAAAACCCTTCATTTACGCATGGAGCGACACTGCTACAATGGGGAAAAGGTTGCTCGTTTCTTGGCAACTCATCCAAGAGTTGATCGCGTTTTTTGGCCGGGTTTTAGTTCGCACCCTAATCACGCTATTGCAGCAAAACAAATGCGTGGTTTTGGAGGTATGATTTCGTTTACCCTGAAAGGAAATCAGCTTGAAGATGCGCTTAACGTGGTGAAAAAAGCCAAGCTTTTTGCCTTAGCAGAGTCCTTAGGTGGGGTAGAGTCCTTAATTGGTCACCCGGCCTCTATGACCCACGCTTCGATTCCCAAGGAGGAACGAGATAGAAGCGGAGTAGTGGATAGCTTGATTCGCTTAAGTGTTGGTATTGAAGACATTGAAGATTTAATTGATGACTTGAAAAACGCTTTGGGCTAAAGGTTTTCCAAAAGTTGAAAAAACTGGTCTTTTTTTGCGATGGATAGAGGCACCGCTGCACCGTCTTTCATAATTACAGAACCGCCCTCTGTTTTATCATAACGATCGATGTATTCGATGTTGACCAGGTGGGATTGTTGTACCCGAAAAAAACCGTGGTTGGTTAACAAGAGGTCGAAATCCTTCAAGGTTCGGGATACAAGTATTTTTTTTCCACTGTTTAGGAAGAAAAACGTATAATTTTTATCTGCCTCGCAACGAATGATTTCACTTAAATCTACCACGTGAACGCTTTCTTGGGTTTTTAGGACCAACTTGCGTTTTTGGCTGGTATTGAGGTTTTGGGATAATGCTTCGAATTGAATTTCTTCTTTTTTGAGATCCATGGTATCCAGGGCGTTTTGAAGCGCGATTTTTAATTCCTCTGCATCAATGGGTTTGAGAATGTAGTCCAATGCACTAAACTTAATGGCCATGATCGCATATTCCTGGAAGGCCGTAATGAAAATGAGTTCAAAGGGTTTATCACCTAATTGATTCAATAAATCAAAACCAGTTCCATCGGGCATTTGAATGTCTAAAAATACGATATCGGGCTTTAGTGCATTTATCGCCGAAAGTCCCGTTTCCACATTCTCACCGTCGGTATAAACTTCAACATCAAATCCAAAAGAATCGATGATTCGTTTTACGAAATCGCGTATTCTTTTTTCATCGTCAATGATTAGGATTTTTTTCATTTCCTTCAAATATAATGTTTTCGTAAATCAATGGCAAACAAATGATTGCCTTGGTTCCTGTTTTTGTGTTTTCATCAAAATCATAAATTTCTAGGTTCCCTTTTCCCTTGTATTTTTTATTTAATATCTGAATTCTTTCCCGCGTTATATTCAGGGCCATGCTTTTATGATTGGTTTTCTTTTTAATCTTGGACGCTTTAGATCTCCCCACACCGTTGTCGCTGACAACAATTTCTAACATCCCATCACGTTCGTGCATTGCGATGTGTATGGTACCATTCGTTACGGTATGGAGTTGTCCGTGTTCGATAGAATTTTCTACGAAAGGCTGAGTAATCATTGGAGGTATCATCGCGCGTTTCGATATGAGGTTTTCGTCAATGGTTAACTCAAAGTTGAATCGATCTTCAAACCGCAACTTTTGGGTGGTGAGGTATTTGGTTAAGATTTCTTTTTCAATGTCTATGGTGATGAATTCTTTCGGCGAGTTTTCCAGAATAAGGCGAATGAGTTTTGAAAAATCTACAAGAAAGTTGGAGGTTTTTTCGGGGGTATTCTCATAAATATAACTCTGGATGACCGCCAAGGCATTGAAAATGAAGTGAGGATTCATTTGCGACCTAAGCAGCGTTTGAGCCATTTCCGTTTCACGTTGTTCCTGCAAAGTATTTCTCTGCCTATTCATAAAGAACAGGGTCAGGCCCGACAAAAAGAATACCACCACTACAATGACAATCCCTAGAAGTTGTCGATCGCTTTGCAGCTGGAGGATTTCTTTTTCTTTAAGTTCTTTTGATAATTCCTCTTCTTGGGTGTCTATAAGCCTTTCTCGCTCCTCTCGAGAGTTGGATTGCGTGAGTTCTTCAATGGCTTTTGAGTCAACGGAAAATGTGGTTTTCTTTAAAAATTCAGTATAATTTTTAAGGTATGAATACGCAAGTTTCGTGTTACCCATGCGAAGGTAAATTTGCGATAATGCATAATAATTTTCATTCAATCCGCGGTAATCGTTGAGGTTGGCATAAATGTTTATGGAACGCTTGAAATTCTGCTCGGCTTCCATTAATCGATTTCTTTGAGCAAAGTCTAATCCGATAAGAAGGTATACTTCCGCCATATTATAGGGGGAAATTTGCTCCTCAAAAAATCGCAAGGCATTGGTAAACGCTTGCATGGCGGAGTCACTTTTGTTCACAGAACTAAGAGCTTGACCGTAAATTAACCAAGCTTCTCCTAGGGCAGCATCTACTTGGTGTTTTTCCAGCAATCGCACTATTTTGGGAATATGAACGACGACTTCGACCGGCAATGCTTTTTTGAGTAATAGTCGAAAGTTAATCAGTTCGTTTTCTAAGGTAATTAGCTGATTTAACCTGCGGTTATTTTTTTGATTGCTCTTGAGAAGATAATGCTCTGCCTCGCGTAAATTTCCAGCGCTCAAGGAAAGCGTGGCAATAAATTGGTAGAATACTGAGGTGAAATGATCGTTTTTGATTTTTTGAACCAATTCCAAGGCCAATAACTCCTGATTAACGGCTTGCTCAATTTGTAGAAAACGGTTATTGCTCTTAGCAAATTCGTGCAGGCAAAGGGCCAGTAAAAGCTTACCTTTCGAACGCTTAACGAATTCAATGGATTTTTTATGATAGTAAAAACTTGAATCCTTGTTGTTTTGCTTACCGTATATTCTTCCCAGTCGTGAATAGGCCAAACCTTCCCAAGCTTTACGTTGCTGTTTATCGGCAATCGATAAGCCTTTTTTCGCCTCACTTTTGGCGAGATTTAATTGCCCTTTGTCTTCAAAATAATATGATTTTTGCAGGTGGTAGAAACAAGTAAATAAAGGACTTGATGTAAATGCTACAGACGGCGCGTTGAGGGAATCCATCAGAAGAAGGAAAAGTTTTAATTGTCCCTTTAGTCGGTGGCTATAGGCTTTTAAAAGCCGTCGCTCATCGCCCGTAAGGGAAAAGGAATTCAGTTTCTTATCCAAGCCGTCAGGACTGAAATCATCCGAAATCAAATAGGTTGTTGGAGCATTCTGACCAAAATAGTTGTTGTTCCAAAATGGAAAAATGCAGTAAAAAAGTAATGCTGTAATAAGCGTAAAACGAAAGTTCCTCACCCAACAAATATAAGGTTTGATCGCAATTTCTGCAATTCTTTCCTACCTTTGATGTATGCTAAGATCTTATCTTGAACTTTGGTTGAAAGAGGACATTGGTTCAGGAGATTATTCCTCCCTTGCCGCCATTCCGAAATCAGCAAATGGCCAGGCACAATTGTTGATAAAATCCGATGGAGTAATAGCAGGGATCGAGGTTGCGCGTGAATTGCTGAAGTTAACAGATGTCAATGCCAACTTTCACTCATGTAAAAAAGACGGCGACGAAGTACGGGTTGGAGACATTGCTTTCGAGATTACCGGGAATGCCGTAAACTTACTCTCCATCGAACGGTTGATGCTCAATATCATGCAGCGAATGTCCGGAATTGCCACAAAAACAAACCGTTTACAGCAAAAAATCGCCCATACTTCCGCTCGGCTTTTGGATACTCGAAAGACCACGCCCGGTTTTCGTATGCTCGAGAAACAAGCTGTCTTAATCGGTGGGGGCTTAAACCATCGAATGGGGCTTTTTGATATGGTCATGTTGAAAGATAACCATGTTGATTTTTGTGGCGGCATTACGCAAGCGGTAAATAAAACCCGACAATATCTTCAGGAAAATAAGTTGCCATTAAAAATTGAAGTGGAGGTGAGAAATTTGGAAGAATTGCGAGAAGTCATAGAACTGAGGTCCGTGGATCGAATAATGCTCGATAATTTTTCCCCGGAGGAAATTGTGTCTTGCCTCGGGTTAATCCCCGATCATTTTGAAACGGAGGCCTCTGGAGGAATCCATGAAAACAATATTGTCGCGTTTGCCGAGACCGGAGTTGATTTTATTTCGGTAGGAGCCTTAACGCATAATGTTGAAAGCTTAGATTTGAGTTTAAAGGCCGTAGTACAAGGTTAGCCTGAATTCTTACTTTTTTGATAAGCTGCAATTTTTTTCACAAAATCAGGATCTTTTTCCAAATGATTTCCAATAACAACGAGGTTTGCTCCTGCCAGATGGATTTTTTTTACCGCTTCGATATTTCGTAAACCTCCCCCGACAATCAGAAGTTTGGTGAGCGGTGAAATCAAGGCGATAACTTCTTCGGATACTGGATTTAAAGCTCCGCTTCCAGCATCTAAATAAATCGATAAGTGTCCCATCAATGTTCCTGCCAGGGCCGTGTTTTCAATGAGTTTTAGCATTTTTTGATCTACAGGGGCAGTTTTTGTTACCCTTGAGGTGCTTGTTGTGGTTCCGCCGTCTAGTAATAGGTAGCCCGTTGGAATGGTTTCTATCCCTGAATGATAGACTTCTTCCGCGCTTTTGATTTGCTCTTCGATGAGGTATTGAGGATTTCGGCTCGAAATCAAGGATAAGAACAGCATGGCGTCAGCTTTTTTTGAAAATTGGTCGGCACTTCCGGGGAACAATACTACCGGAATTTGCGTTTGTTTTTTTAATACCTCAACGCATAAAACCGTTTGAGCCCGGGTAGCACTGCTGCCCCCTACTAAAAAAATATCCGGTTGAGCGAAAATAAGCCGTTTCACATCATGGTTGAAATCCCTTGTATTTGTATTTTTCTCCGGGTCAATAAGAATTCCTAGCCGTGGAGTTCCTTCGCTTAAATGGGAGAATAATTTACCCATGTGTTGAGTTTACGGCAAAGGCCATCCATGTGTTTTCGTTGAATTCTTTGACATGGCAGTGAATGAGGGTTTCGTGATTTTCAAGCAACAACCTAAACGTTAATTGGGGAAAGGCCTCTTTAAAAAGAATGCATTGTTCTTTCCAATTAATTCCACGCATCCCAATCAACTTATAAATTGCCTCCTTGCACGACCACAAGATGCAAAGTTGGTCCAAATTGCTGAAAAGAGAGAAGTTGCTCAATTCAAAGGGATGAACGAACCGATCTTTTATGGTGAAAAGCCGTTCGTTTTTTTCTTCAATATCACAGCCAAATAACACTTCGGAATAGGCGAAAAGCGCATGGTTTTGTGAATGGCTTATCCCGAGAGTTAATGAAGAACCTTCGAGAATAGGTTTTCCATTGGGGAGGTACAGAATTCTTTGTTGCGGGAAATAGTGATTTTTAATCCTACGAATCGCCATATATTCGAGTTTTCTTCTCTCGAGAAGAATTTTTTCGGACTCCTGGACTTCGGATAACATCAGGCGCGTTGATTCGACGGCAAAGGACACAGGGCTTGTGTCATAGTATATCAAAGTATCCCCGATAAGGATTACTTTCTCCCTTTCACGACTTTGCAGGTGCATGATATAAAAAGCGAGATTTTTTCGTTGAAATTATCGATTTTTCGGAAACTAAGGATAAACTTTCCTATATTTAGCCACATTATTTACGCAATTTGGGTCTTTTAATATTTGTTTTATGATTAAAAAACTACCGCACTTACTCATAACCCTTTTATTTACAGCAACTTATCTTCATGGCCAATCGGGTTTAGGCACCTTGAAAGGCATCGTAAAGGATAACAAAACAGGCGAATTAATTTCCAACGCGAAAATTTATCTGTTATCGGGTGTAAATATGAAAGGTAACGCCTTGACAGATGAAAACGGTGAATTTCAAATCAACGCTATTTTGCCGGGATTATACGACGTAAAAGTGACGAATAAAGTAGAGGGATACCAAGATGCCTTGGAACAGGGGGTGATTATTTCTTCGGATAAAATTACGTTCCTAGAAAAGTTAACGTTGGGAAAACCGGAAAATGAATTAACTAAGGATGAGGTCAAAGTGTCGCGCTATAAAGTTCCTCTGATTGATAAGGATGGAGGAGCCTCTGGTGCCACGGTAACTCGGGAGGATATCAGTAGAATGCCGGTTCGTTCTGCGGCTGGAGTAGCTCAGTCGGTTGGAGGGGTAAATACCAACGAGGGAAGCGGGGCCATTTCGGTTCGCGGTTCTCGGTCAGACGCAACTTATTTTTTCATAGATGGTATCAAGGTACGAGGATCCACCAATTTACCCAAAGCGGCTTTGGAGGAAGTTTCCGTTATTACGGGAGGGGTTCCTGCGAATTATGGGGACGTTACCGGTGGTATTATTTCGGTTACAACGCGAGGGCCTTCAGCTATTTATTTTGGGAGCATTGAGGCGGTTACCTCCGGATTTTATTTTAAAGGGGCGGATCCTAACGGTTACGACGGAAAGGTTTTTGGATTGGACAAATACGGCTATAACTTGTTAGAGGGAATGTTCTCAGGCCCACTTTGGATCCAACGCGATTCAACGGGTGAAAAAACGAAACCTCGTTTAGGATTCCTTGTCTCTGCAAACTTAACGGATGAACTCGATAACCGTCCATTAGCGGGAGGGGGTTGGAGGATCAAAAGGGATGTGCGGGATTCTTTATTGGCAAAGCCGCTACGTCCTACATCTACGGGATTCGGAACCTTTCACAATGCGTTATTTTTAAGAGAAAGCGATTTTGAAAAGGTGCCTTGGAGAATGAACGCGCGAAATACCACCATCTCCGGTCAAGGAAAAATCGATGTGAATACGGGTCCATCTGTGAACGTGCAGTTTGGGGGCTCCATGAACTATTTCAATGGCGCTGCATACTCCTACACAGGTTCCTTGTTCAACTTCACTAATTTTGGTCAGTCCAAAGGAGTGGATTATCGGGTGTATGGTAAAATCTCCCAAAGGTTTTCCAACGACAACAAAAACAGTAAAATTAAATCGGCCAACTACACGTTGATGGTGGATTTCAGTAAAACCATGCGCGAGTCTTACGATTCGAAACATCAATACGACATATTTAATTACGGACACGTCGGGACTTTTAAAACCCGAAGAAAACCCTCCTACGAGTTTAACAATAATTTACAGCGTTGGGAACACAACGGATTTCGCGATCTCGAAGTTGAATTTACACCTTCCGAAACTAACAGCGCTCTTGCTTCTATAACGACGCAGTACTACAATATTTATGCGGGTTCTCCTTTCGGGAGATATGAGAATTTGTTCCAAATCCAACAAGGAAACGCACTTAGAAACGGAGATGGTCCACAAAGCGTTTACGGTATTTGGTCCAATATTGGGGCTCCTTACAACGGTTTTGGGAAGTTTGAAAACGACCAGTTCCGGGTTACAGGTGCGGGTTCTCTTGTGATTGGAAACCACAGCGTTTCTCTTGGTTTCGAGTACGAGCAACGAACCGATAGAGGATGGTCGAACGGGGATCAAGGACCAACAGGCATTTGGTCAATTGCTCGACAGTTGATGAATTTTCACATTCGAGAGTTGGATTATTCAACAGGAGTAATTACCGATTCTGGTTCTTTCAAGGCGATTACCTACGATCGATTAAATTCCGGTTATGCCTTTAACAATAATAATGTATTCGGTGGCCAAATCAACAACGATAATCAATCGTTTTTTGACTACAACGTAAGAAAGGCTCTTAACCTTGCAACCGGTGGAAACGACTTCGTAGACATCGACATGTACGATCCTTCCATGTACAACCTTTCCATGTTTTCCCCGGATGAATTGATGAACCAAGGTAATTCATTCGTTTCCTATTATGGATTTGACCATACCGGGAAAAAAGTAAAAGGAATTACCGACATCAATAAATATTTCAATGAATACGACGAAAACGGTAATTACAGGCGTTTTATTGGAGCCTTCCAACCTACTTATTTGGCGGGCTACATCATGGATAAATTTGCTTTCAGAGACATTGTTTTCAATGTTGGGGTAAGGGTCGACGTATTTGATGCTAATCAACCCGTACTGAAAGATCCTTATTTATTTTACAATGCTCGAACGGTAAAGGAAGCTAAAGCGCTTAAAGAGCAAGATCCAAATCAGTATGCTTGGGTCAACGTTCCTGAGAGTATGGGGGACGATTATGTTGTTTATGTAAACGATGTTTACGACCCAACGGCCATCAATGGATTTAGAAATGAAGCGGAATGGTTTAATGCTGTCGGAACAACGGTAGAAAATCCTCAGGTAATTCAGGGTGCTGGAGGTATTGCACCATGGTTGTTGAATCCGGGTCAAACATCACCTGATGCCTCCGCATTTGAAGATTATAAGGCACAAGTAAATGTAATGCCCCGTGTTGCCTTTTCTTTCCCAATTTCCGAAAAAGCTTCCTTCACTGCGCATTATGATATCCTCACCAAACGACCAACTTCAGGTTTCCGGTTTGATCCCTATGAATATCAGTATATCCAATCTCGTAACGCAGTTATTAGTAATGCAAACTTAAAACCTGAGACCACCATTGATTATGAAATAGGATTTCAACAGGTACTTGGAGCAACATCCTCGTTGAAGATTTCGGCTTTCTACCGTGAACAACGCAACAATGTGCAGTTGATTAATATGTTCATGGCTTATCCTGCTTCCTATGCAACATTCGGAAACCGAGATTTCGGAACCGTTAAAGGATTGACCGTTGCCTATGATCTTCGTCAAACGGGTAATGTTCGTATGACCGCGAATTACACGCTTCAGTTTGCAGACGGTACGGGTTCAGACGCAACCTCAATGTCAGCCTTCATTAACGCAGGTATTCCCAATTTAAGAAACATTTTCCCTTACAGTTTTGATCAACGTCATGCTTTTGCCATCACCTTTGATTATCGCTACGGGGAGGGTAAAGAGTACAACGGCCCCACCATTGGAGACTTCAAGCTTTTTGAAAATACGGGTCTGAACATCTTCACCAACATCAATTCTGGTTACCCGTACACTGCCCAAACATTCATTACCGATGAAGGTATTGGAAATTTAAATGCCGGTATCAGCGGAACCGTGAACGGGTCAAGGTTGCCATGGACTTATCGCTTGGACATGCAGTTGGATAAAAATTTAACCATCACGCACAAATCCAAAGATACCAAGGGTAAGGAAAAAGAAAAAGTATCCAATTTGAACATCTACATCCGTGCTACGAATTTATTTAACCAATTCAACGTACTTGGGGTTTACCGAGCAACAGGCAACTGGGACGATGATGGATACCTTGCCGCAGCGGCAAGCCAAACCTCGATTCAAAACCAAACCGATGAGCAGGCCTTTCGTGATTACTACGCTATGAAGGTGAATAACCCGTTCAACATCAGTATACCGAGAACCATCCGTTTAGGTATAAAGTATGATTTTTAAAAATTAATTAGAATTACAACATGAAAAAGCAATTCATTGCATCACTTTTAGCCACAATGTTTATCGGATCTAGTGTTTTTGCTTACCTAGGACCGAACGATAAAATTAAAAAACCGGGGAAACCTAAGGCCAACTGTAGTCCGGCAACAGCGAAGTACATTTTAGAATTCAACGATGTGCGAGCACTTATAGAGCAAGGCGGCTCCATGTTTCAAAACCGGCAAAACGGTGTAGCTGCCTATGAGGTTCCTAAAGGAAGTAACCGGTTTGCCATCTATGCTGGGGCACTTTGGATGGGTGGAACGGATGTGAATGGTCAATTAAAGCTTGCCGCTTTGCGTTTTCGCCAAGGAAACGACTTTTGGCCAGGCCCACTATCCGTAATTGCTGGCACCGGGAGTTATAATCCTTTGTTTCCTGTTGGAGATGATGCCACTCGGAATTTTGGGGAAGCTAACATCGATCCTGATCAATGCATCGCTTACGATGAATTTTATACCATGCGCAAAGCGGAGGTTATCCGATTTAATATTTGGTGGGAATGTCAGGCGGGGATTAGCACAGAATGCGATGATGTAATACCCCCTTCAAATGAAGAATTGGATCGAATTTATAATTGGCCGGCACACGGAAATGTTTCTGAAGGACAAGATTATTTTTTAGCTCCCTATTATGACCGAGACCAAGATGGTAATTATAATCCGGACAACGGAGATCACCCGTGGTACGACGATATTCTGGGTCGAGACGATATCCAGTGCGGTTTCGATCGACGTATTTCGCTTTTTGGCGATGAAACACATTGGTGGGTTTTTAATGACAAGGGCAACATTCACACAGAAACCAACGGGGATCCAATTGGAATGGAAATTCGCGCACAAGCTTTCTGTTTCGCCACCAATGACGAAGTTAATAGGATGACTTTTTACAACTATGAGTTAATTAACCGAGGAACCCAAACACTTTACGACACTTATTTTGCACAATATTTAGACGCAGATGTGGGTAATTATTCAGACGACTATGCGGGATGTGATGTTTCTCGGGGTCTTGGTTACATGTACAACGGCGATTTAAACGATGAAAACGATGGAGGTAGGCTGGGCTACGGGCTGAACCCCCCGGCCATTGGTTGCGATTTTTTTGAAGGTCCATACCAAGATGCTGATGGCATTGATAACCCCGGCCCTTATTTTGATAATGCTACACAAAGCAACGTAGTTCCAACGGTTGTTGATGCTCTTGCAAATAATGGTATTGTGTATAAAGGTATTGGAATTGGTTATTCGGATGGAATCATCGATAATGAACGTTTCGGTATGCGTCGTTTTACGTACTACACTTCGACGTCAGCCTATCCGTACAACGATCCGGGACCTGCTGCAGAATTTTATAACTTCATGGAAGGCCAATGGGCAAACGGTTCCGAAATGTACTATGGGGGTCTTGGTAGTACTCCCGGAGTTTTATCCGATTACATGTTCCCGGGCACATCCGATCCATTGTCTTGGTCCACTGGTGGAATTGACATGACTGGACAATATCCCAATGGATGGGATGAAGCAACTAACAATAATCCTGCAGGGGATCGGCGTTTTGTTCAGTCAGCAGGGCCTTTTACTTTGAAGCCAGGGGCCATCAATAACATTACTGTTGGAATCGTCTACGGAAGAAGTACCGAAGGTTCCCTATTAGCTTCTGTGGAGGCCATGAAAAGAGCGGATACGAAAGCGCAAGCATTGTTTGATGCCTGCTTCAAAATTCTTTCGCCACCTGATGCGCCGAAATTGACCATTCAGGAATTGGATAAAGAATTGATTTTGATGATTGATAATCCAATTACATCCAATAATAAGGGAGAAATGTATGCAGAAATTGATGAAATCAACATCCCGGATCCAAGCGTTGACCGAAAGTATCGATTCGAGGGATATCAAATATTCCAATTGAAAAATCAAGATGTTTCCGTGGCGGATATTTCCGACCCTACAAAAGCCCGTTTGGTGGCGCAGTGTGATCTTAAAAACAACATATCTAGAATCATTAATTTTGAATTTGATGAGGCCCTTGGGTTCTCGGTTCCCGTTGAAAAAGTTGATGGTGAGAACAAAGGCATTCGGCATTCGTTCCAAATTCTCGAGGATGCATTTGCGCAAGGGGCTAGAAGGTTGGTAAATCATAAAACGTATTATTATATCGCGGTGGCTTATGCCTTCAACCAATTCAAAAAATACGATCCCAATGATGCATTATTCCTCGACGGTCAGAAAATTCCGTACATTTCCTCTCGTTTGAATTTTGACGGTACTGCTATAAGTTCAACCCCCGCCGTTCCCCACAACCCGATGCCCGAAGCAGACGGCACGTACCAAATGATCGGTTACGGCTCAACGCCTCGCATCACCCGTTTGGACGGTTATGGCAACGGTAATCGTTCGTTGGAGTTCACGGATGCGACGTTAACAACAATCCTCAA
>Ga0194119_10001171_pt1 | contig 48731 bp, 50 predicted proteins | sample TA2MahC100mmetaG_FD_148620 | JGI IMG/M metagenome (GOLD analysis project Ga0194119, IMG submission 148620) | Freshwater microbial communities from Lake Tanganyika, Tanzania - TA2015018 Mahale Deep Cast 100m | ecosystem: Environmental > Aquatic > Freshwater > Lake | place: Tanzania: Lake... | reverse complement strand
CCTTCGACTGAAACTGCATTGAGTGGCAGGGGAGCGCAAGGCAATACGCCCACCCAGCTGCCGCGCGTACAATCGGATGAAGACTTCAAGGCGGCTCAAGTAGCGTTGGAAAGAGCATTGAGTGACCTACAGCAAAACCTGTCGAGATTGGATAGAATTCAGAGGTAGTCGATTATCCGTCCCTAGACATACAAATAGACGGTGGCGAAGCCGGAGCTTGGCTGGGAACCAACTGGTTATGGATCGCAGGCAAAGATGAATAGAAGTTCTTCTTGCGGTGGGGAGCACGATGCCTGCCTTACCCTTCTCTAGCTCGATCCACCTCATGCCCACTTTGAGCGTGAAAACCACGCTGCCGTCGCGCTGCTGCCGCCACCATGGACGAACAGGAATATGCCTATCGCGCGATCTGCGCTCCCCGCTGATCTTGATCCAGCTGTGTTTGAGGCGTGCATGATGCGGGTTTGAGAGTCGTTCCAGCTGATCCTGTAAGCGACTAACAAGTGCACCGCGGCGACGAAAAAGGGGGACCGGCTTTTGATGGTGTGAGTGCGGTTAGCTTGAGGTCTTTAAGAAAGCTCATTTTCGCGTCTCCTTTGTTTGAGGCGCGTATCCAGTTATAGGGACATAGACGGGAATAACAGATGAAAAATGGCAAATAAATCGTATTACAAATATACGAAAAAATATTACAGGTGGAAAGGGGTCAAAAAAATGTAGTATATACTAGCGGAAAAACGGGAGCTTTTTATTGGTAAGGGAGGGGTCGAGAGTTCAATCCTCTCCAACAGCACCACGCCGCGGCGTCAGCGCACCAATCAAAGCCTTGCGTCGCCCCCGGCATGATCCACATTGCTCGGATCACACCAAGCGAATGGTGCCACCTATTCCGGCTTCACACCGGCGGCGCGGAGGACATCCGTGTAGGTCTTCACCCCTTCGCGCACCAGATTCATCACCTGATCCGACGTTTCATAACCGGCGCGTGGCACTACGCCGGCCAATTCATTGAGCCGCGGCGCGCTTTGCTGAATGGCAGTCTGAAACGCTGCCCCCAAGACGGCCACAATCGGGGCCGGCGTGCCGGCGGGCGCCAGCATCGGGAAGAATTCCTCAAAGATGAAACCGCGGATGCCGGCTTCCGTCGCGCTTGGCACATCCGGCAAGGCCGGGCTGCGCTGGCTTGATGCTACGGCAAGCGCCCGCAGGCCGCCGCCGCGCACCTGCCCCAAGGATGATGCCATGGTGGGCGTGCCGAATTGCGCCTCACCACTCACCAGCGCAGCCACACCAGGTCCGCCGCCACGATAATGCACCATTTCGAATTGTGTATTGCTGATGCCGCGGAAGATCTCGCCGGCCAGATGCACGCCGCTGCCAATCCCGGCAGAAGCGAAATTCAAGCGCCCCGGATTGGCGCGCAGCAGCGCGATCAGCTCCGCCGCATTCGTCGCGGCTGTGCGCGGATTAGACACCAGCACGTGCGGCGAAAACCCAGCCACCGCGATACCGACGAAATCATTGACGGTATCATAAGGCACACGTGCGACCAGCGCCGGCACTGAAGCATGCGCGCTATTGATCAGCACGGTATAACCATCTGCGGGTGACCGCGCGGCATGTTCCGCACCGATCACACCGCCCGCGCCGGCGCGGTTTTCCACAACCACGGGCTGGCCCAGAATATTGCCGGCGGCTTCGGCGATGATGCGGCCCACAATGTCGTTTGACCCGCCCGGCGCGAAGGGCACTACCAGGCGCACGGGACGTGTCGGGCGCCACGCCTGGGCGCGCGCCACATTCGGGGCAAGCCCGGCCGCCAGGGCCAGTCTCAGCGCTGTTCTGCGTTGCATCATGGTTGCTTTTCTCCCTGTTGCCGCCAGGACGCGGTTCGCGCCCAAGACCTGTTTTTCCCGGCTATTCAGTCTTAGTTGCGTGTCATTAGCCGAAACCGCGTCTTCGGAGAATAGCGAAAACCCCTCGACGCGGCGCGCCCGCCGCCCCATCCTCGGGAAATGACCGAAAACCCGCTGCTGACCCCCTGGACCACGCCCTTTGGCCTGCCGCCCTTTGGCGCCATTGAGCCAGCGCATTTCCCGCCCGCCTTTGAAGCCGCCATGGCCGCGCACCGCACTGAGGTCGGCGCCATCGGCGCCAATCCCGCCTCACCAGGCTTCGCCAATACGGTGGAAGCGCTGGAAGAAGCAGGGCGTTTGCTCAGCCGCGTCGGCGCGACGTTTTTCAACCTAGCCGCGAGCTACGCCACCACCGAATTGCAACAGGTGGAGCGCGACATCGCCCCCAAGCTTGCCGCGCATCGCATGGCGATTGCGCTTGACCCGGCGCTGTTCCTTCGCGTCTCCGCCTTGCATGAGGCGCGCGACAGCCTTGACCTGGCGCCCGATCAGCGCCGCCTGTTGGAACGGCTTTATCTGCGCTTGACGCGCGCTGGCGCTGGCCTTGATCCCAAGGCACGCGCGCGGCTTGCCGAGGTCTCAACCCGCCTTGCGACGCTACACACCAGCTTCGGGCAGAATGTGCTGGCGGATGAGAATGAATGGCGCATGGCGCTGACCGAGGCTGATCTTGATGGCCTGCCTAGCTTCGCGCGCCAGGCTGCGCGGGAAGCCGCCGCTGCTGCCGGGCTTGATGGCTATGTCTTTACGCTGTCGCGGTCTTCTGCCGAACCCTTTCTGACCTTCTCCGCGCGGCGTGATTTGCGCGAAAAACTCTGGCGCGGTTTTGCGGCGCGCGGGGCGCTGACCGAAGGCCGCAAAAACGCGCCGCTGATCCGCGAAATTCTGATGCTGCGGCGGGAACGCGCGCAATTGCTGGGGGAGGCGGATTTCGCTTCCTTCCGCCTGCGCGACACCATGGCGGGTTCGCCTGACGCTGCCGAGGCATTGCTCCGCGCCTGTTGGGAACCGGCCAAGCGCCGCATTGCAGTTGAAAAGGCCGAGCTTGAGGATTTCGCCCGCACTGCCGGCCACAACGGCCCGATTGAGCCGTGGGATTGGCGTCACTGGGCCGAACGCGCGCGGCAGGTAAAGCATAATTTCGACGGCGCTGCGGTAAAGCCACATTTCGAATTGGAAGCCATGCTGCGTGCCATTTTCGATACCGCGCGACGGCTGTTTGGCCTGGTTTTCGAAGAACGCACCGATATCCCGCGCTACCATGCCGATTTGCGCGGCTTTGAAACATTGGATAAGGCCGGCAATCATGTTGGCCTGCTGCTGCTGGATAATTACGCCCGCCCCGGCAAGCGTTCCGGCGCCTGGATGAGCAGCTTTCGCGTCGCAGATGGCCTGAATGATCGCACCGCGCCCATCATCATCATCAACAATAATCTCGCCCGCGCCACGCCAACGCTATTATCCTTTGATGAGGCACGCACGCTGTTTCATGAATTCGGCCATGCGCTGCACGGGTTGATGAGCCGCGCGCGCTACCCATCGCAATCCGGCACCGCCGTGCTTGGCGATTTTGTCGAATTTCCCTCGCAGGTCATGGAAAATTGGCTGCGCCTGCCAGAGACCTTGCAAACCCATGCGCGCCATCACGAAACCGGCGCTGCCTTGGATGAGGCATTGCTCGCCCGCGTGCTCGCCGCGCGCAATGATGGGCAGGGGTTTGCGATGGTGGAATACCTATCCTGCGCGCTGATTGACCTTGCGCTGCATCGGCATAACGCACCGCAAGATTTGGTCCTGGAAGAATTTGAAAATACCTTCCTGGCCGAAATCGGCATGCCGGAAGGCATGGCGCTTCGCCATCGTCCGATTCATTTCGGGCATTTGTTTTCTGGCGATGGTTACGCCGCCGGTTATTACTTCTATCTTTGGGCGGAAGTGCTGGATGCCGATGGGTTTGAGGCGTTTGAGGAAGCGGGCGATCCCTTCCATCCGGAACTCGCTGCAAAGCTGAAGGGCATTTTTGAAGCCGGCGATACTGCGGACCCCATGGCGCTATACACGGCGTTTCGTGGCCGCAGGCCAGAGGTGGATGCGCTGCTGCGCAAACGCGGGCTGGTTGGGGCGTGAGGCGGCCCGTATGTCACAGCTTCGTTTCGGTTCACGCCTCAATCGCCTGATAGGTCAGCATATTGATCAGGCGGCGATAGTGTTGGCGCAATTCACCTGGTGCATGGGCCATGAAGACAACGCTCAGCCGTTCCGCAGGATCGGCCCAAAAATAGGTGCCCCAAACGCCGGACCAGCCAAAGGCACCGGGCGCGCCCATAAGGCCCGATCCTCCGCGCGAAAGCCGCACCGCGACTGTCAGGCCAAAGCCATAACCATCCAAGGCCGGGTCCATGCCAGCCACGCGATTTTCGATGCCCTGCAAATGATCTGATGCCATCCAGGCGACCGTCTGCGGTGCCAGCACACGCACGCCTTTCAAAACGCCGCCGGCGCGCAGCATTTCAGCAAAGCGGAGATAATCGGCAGCGGTTGAAACCAAGCCCGCGCCGCCGGTTTCCATCTTTGGTGCGCTGAGCGGCGCTTCGACAGATTGCGGCGCGCCGGTAATGGGGTCTTTCGCAAAGGGCCGGGCAAACCGGGAGAGTTTCTCTGCCGGCAGCACATAGCCGGTTTCCGCCATGCCAAGGCGTGCAAAAACGCGTTCCCGCATCAGCGCGCCAAGTGAGGCTCCGCCCGCGCGTTCAGCAACCACGCCCAGTACATCAGTGGAAAGCCCATATTCCCAAACCGTGCCGGGGTGGTGGCGGAGCGGTAGCTTGCCCAATGCCTGCGCAAAGCCCTCCGCATCCATATTCTCGGCAACCCAGAAGGAACCAGGCGGTGCCATAGCATGCACGGCTGATCCATCGCGCCCACCATAAACCAAGCCGGTGGTATGGCGCATGGCATCCTGTACCGTCATGGGGCGCTTCGCCGCTTCGGTTTCAATCGCGCCTTGGCCAGACAGCATCGCGGGCGTTGGTTTTGCGACCTGCATCTGCATCAATGGCGGAAGCCAAGCCCCGACCGGGTCCGTTGCCAACAGCCGGCCTTCTTCAATGAGGGAAAGCGCCACCACGCCGGTGACAGGCTTGGTCATGGAGGCGATGGAGAATATCGCATCCGCCTGCATCGGTGCGCCGGAGACGGGGTCGCGCGCGCCAATCGCTTCCAGATGAACAAGCTTGCCATCACGCGCGATAGCCACAACGCAGCCCGGCAGCCTGCCCGCCACCATTTCGCGTTCTATCGCCAGGCGAATACGCGCGAGCCTGGCGGCGGACATGCCGACCAATTCCGGCTGTACAACCGGCAAAGGCGGCGCATCGGTTTCAATCACCGGAGTCATGGCGCGTTTTCGCCGACAAAAGGATTGCTCTGCCGTTCCGCACCAAAGCTCGATGCCGGCCCATGGCCGCAGAGGAATTGGATGTGATCACCAAGCGGAAATAGTTTCGTGTGAATGGCACTCATTAAGGCTGCCGTGTCCCCATAGGGAAAATCGGTACGCCCGATGGAACCCTGAAACAGTACATCGCCCACAATCGCGATACCCATATCCGGGTTCACGAAAACCACATGCCCCGGCGTATGGCCTGGACAATGCAGCACATTAAAAGCAATGCCGGCGACCTTAACCTGTTCGCCTTCTTCAAGCCAGCGGCTGGGGGTGACGGCGCGGCAGGCAAGGCCATATTTCGCACCTTGTTCCACCAGACCATCCAACAGAAAAGCATCGGCGCGATGCGGGCCTTCAATCGGGATATTGCCCAGCACTTCCGCCAATTCTGCGGCACCGCCGGCGTGGTCCATATGGCCATGCGTCAACAAAATACGGTCTATGGTGATGCCCGCTTCGGCAATGGCACCTTCAATGCGCGCGACATCGCCGCCCGGGTCTATCACCACGGCGCGCTTGCTGTCCTGATCCCAGATCAGGGCACAATTTTGTTGAAAGGGTGTGACGGGGATGATGGCGGCGGCAAGGGTCATGGCCAAAGGCTGGCCCGAACCGCGCCAAAGGTAAAGGCGCCCCTATTCGATCTTGAGGCCCGTTTCGCGGATCAATGGCCGGACGAGTTCCCAGTCTTTTCTGATACGCTCGCCAAAGGCCTCGGCGCTTTCCGTGACCACATCATTGCCGGAAGCGGCCAGCCTTTTGCGGGTGGCCTCATCCGTGGTGGCGTGGTGCAAGGCGGCTCCCAGGCGGGCGCGGATGGGTGCCGACGTCGCCGCGGGTGCAAACAGGCCGTTCCAACTTGTCAGATCGAAAACGGGAAAGCCACTTTCGGCGAGCGTCGGCAAATGCGCCAAGCTGCCGCGGCGTTTTCCGCTGGTCAGTGCAATGCCACGGGCGCGGTCGGTCTGGATGAGGGGCGCGTAGGGCACCACGACGCGAATGGGCCGCGCCGGGAAATCCTGTGCGCGGGCCAAACTCGGTGCGGCTAGAAGGCCAGACGCAAGCAATAGGGAACGCCGCTGCGTCGTCATCCTCCCTCAGCCGGTGGCACGGCCCCAGGCCGTGGCGTAATCGGCAAAAGCCTATCAAGGCCGGTCATTTTCTCGAACAGCGCTGCCACCTGCAAGGCGCGCGCATCCTGCCGCGGTGGGGCCACAATATGCAGTCCAACGGGCCGGCCATATTGGTCAAAACCGCAAGGTACCGCGACAGCGGGGCAACCTGCCAGTGTCGCGAAGGCATTGATCAAAGAACCGCCCATGTAATTTTCGAGCTTCTTGCCGCCAATGCTCTCGGGCGCGCGCAGCATCACATCAAAGGCCGGTGTCGCCGCGCCTGGCGTGATCAGCACGTCATAGCGCTTGAACAGATCGCGCATGTTGATGAAAAAGCGCCGGCGTTCATGTTCCGCCCAAGCCAGGCGAGATGCGGTTTCCTTCAAGCCGCGTTCGGTTTGCCAGATGATGTCGGGCTTGATTTTGTCCCGATGCTCCTGCAGCATTTTTTCGCGGTCCACGACAAAATGCTGGCTGCGCAGCACCAGAAACGCCTCGTTTAAATCGCCAATCTCGGGGTAGGCTTCTTCCACCACAGCACCAGGCGCTTCAAAGCGGCGCACTTCGCGCGCGCAAATCGCCTCAGTCTCACGGTCCATAGAAATCGCGCCGCCGAAGCGCGCGGTGAAGGCAATGCGCTTCGGTGCCTCGGCCTCTGCTGCCACGACTGCTGCGGCATAGGGCCGCGCGGGCGCTTCCCAGGTGAGCGGATCGGCCAAATCCCAGCCCGCCATGGCGTCCAGAAACAGCGCCAGATCGGGGATATTGCGCGCCATCGGTCCCTGTACGGATAATGGCGAATAGAGATCATCCGCCGTCCCCCGGCTGACCCGCCCCGGTGAAGGGCGCAGCCCCACCACGGAACAATAAGTCGCGGGGCGGCGCAAAGACCCGCCATGATCTGACCCATGCGCCAACCAAACTTGCCCCGTTGCCAGGGCAACCGCCCCGCCGCCGGTCGAGCCGCCGCAGGTGAGCGACGTATTCCAAGGATTGCGCGTACGCCCAAACACCTCATTGAAAGTCGAACCACCGGCGCCAAATTCGGGGGTATTGGATTTGGCAATGACAATGCCGCCCTTGCGTTCGATCCGTTCCACCAGCGGATGGCTTTCGCGCGGCACGTAATCGGCGAAGATTGGGCTGCCATAGGTGGTGCGCACGCCAGCCACTTCCGCGAGATCCTTGATGGCAACGGGGATACCGCCAAGCCAGCCGGCCTCATTTTCCGCTTCGCGGCGCTTGCCTGCCATCAGTGCGCGGGCATGGTCGCGGGCCCGATTAAGGCAGAGTGTGGGGAGCGCATTTACCGCGCCATCCATAGCGGCAATGCGCGCCTCGGCGGCGTCAATCAGGTCAAGCGGCGTGATCTCGCGCGCTTTCAGTTTGGCGGCGGCTTCCGTGGCGCTCAGGCGGATCAGTTCTTCGGACATTTGGCTTTCCCCCAATTACGGAATAGGCTATCAGAAATTCTTCTCAGAAGAAGGCCCGTCATGTATAACCCGCCTTTGTTTCGCGAAGACCGCCCCGAAATCCTGCACGCCATTCTGCGTGAGGCGCGGCTTGCAATTCTGGTGAGCGCGGGGACGGATGGCGTGCCGGAGGCGACCCATTTGCCGCTGCAATTCGCCGCCGGTGAAGGGCCGCATGGTACGCTGTTCGGCCATCTGGCCAAGGCCAACCCCCACTGGCGCGCGCTTGCTGCCGCAGGCCGCGCGCGGGCGATTTTCATGGGGCCGGAGGCTTATGTCTCGCCGTCTTTTTATGGCTCCAAGAAGGAGCATGGAAAGGTCGTGCCCACCTGGAATTACGTCGCCGTACACGCCATTGGCGCGGTTGAGGTGTTTGAAGATGCCGCGCGGCTGCATGCGCTTGTGGATCGGCTGACCAATCATCACGAAGCGCCGCGCGCAACACCTTGGGCAGTGGATGATGCGCCGCGGGATTTCATTGCCTCCCAGCTCAAGGGTATTGTTGGGCTGCGCATGGAAATCGCAATGCTGATCGGCAAGCGCAAACTCAGCCAAAACCGGCCGGAACAGGATAGGCACGGCGTCGTGGAAGGCTTGGGCAATAGCGAAGATGCGCGGGACCGCGATGTGGCAGCGCTGATGCAGCGAGCACCGTAACGCTTGGCGCCCTACCGCGCCCGATCAATACAAAAGCGCACCACTTCCACCATGGCGCGACGTTCGATGGTGTCCGGGAAAACATCCAAAGCCGCAATCGCCTTGTCGCCATAGCGCCGCGCACGAGCGATTGTCTCACCAATCGTGTCGTATTTCGTCATCAGCGCCATGGCGATCGCGAGATCAGCGTCCTGCTGGTCGCCTTCTTCCAGAACGCGACGCCAAAAACCGCGTTCTTCTTCGCTCCCGCGCGCGAAAGCGAGCAATACCGGCAGGGTGATCTTCCCCTCGCGGAAGTCATCGCCAACTGACTTGCCAAGCGCTTCCTGATCGGCAGCATAATCCAGCGCGTCATCAACCAATTGAAACGCGATGCCAAGCGCGCCGCCATAATCGCAAAGGGCTGCCTGTTCCGCGCGGGGCCCATCCGCAATCACCGCGCCCACTTCGGTCGCGGCGGCAAATAGCGCGGCGGTCTTGCCCTCAATCACCGCCAGATACTGGTCTTCCGTGGTCGCGGTATCATTCTGCGTCATCAATTGCAGAACCTCACCCTCGGCAATCGTGGCCGCGGCGGTGGAGAGGATGCGCAGCACCTCAAGCGACCCATCCGCCACCATCAATTGAAAGGCGCGGGCGAACAGAAAATCGCCGACCAGCACGGAAGCCTTATTGCCGAACAGCGCATTGGCACTGGCCTGCCCGCGCCGGAGCGCGCTTTCATCCACCACGTCATCATGCAGCAGCGTCGCGGTATGGATGAACTCCACACAGGCTGCCAAGGAGACATGCCGCTCGCCCTGGTAGCCGCAAAGCTTCGCCGCCGCCAGGGTCAGCAATGGGCGCAGCCGTTTTCCGCCAGCGGCCACCAGATGCGCGGCCAATTGCGGGATCAGCGCCACCGGGCTTTGCATCCGCTCCACGATCAGGCGGTTGCAGGCTTCCAGATCCGCCTGGACAAGCGCCGTCAAGGCGGTCAGGGCATCTTCCCCCCGCCCCCGATCCTCGCCAGGCATGTGCTGCGGCGCCAAATCCACTCTTGCTCACTTTCGAATGCGCGGCGCACCATAGGCGCCACATGCCGGACCGGCAAGCGAAAGAACTGGTGGAGAGGGCTTCCCATGCGCGTTCTGATCCGCAGTACTAACCCGATCCGGCTCAGCTTCCTGCAAGCCTTGCTGAAGGATGCCGGCATCGAAGCCGTGCTGCTGGATCAGCATATCAGCGCGGTTGAAGGCGGCATCGGCGCCTTTCCGCAGCGCCTTGCCGTGCGCAGTGAAGATGCTGTGGCGGCCGAGCGTATCCTGCGTGACGCGGGGGAGGCCGAGGGCCCGTGATCGATTTCACTGAAGACCGCCTGCTGAATGGTCGTGTGGCGCTGCGCCAACCGGCCAAGGGTTTTCGTGCCGGGCTGGATGCGGTGCTGCTGGCCGCCTTTGTGCCGGCGAAACCCGGTGAGACCGTTTTGGAAGCCGGCCCCGGTACAGGTGCGGCGTTTTTGTGCCTCGCTACCCGTGTGCCGAGGGTTGCGATTCGCGCCGTGGAACGCGAACCCGCCATGGCGGCGCTGGCGCGGGAGAATGCCGCGCGGGCTGGGCTATCAGCGCAGATCGAACAAGGAGATGTTGCGGATTTAGCTTTGGCGCGCGCATTTGGCCCCGTGGCGCATGGCTTCGCCAATCCGCCCTATTGGCCGGGCGGCACGCCGCCACCCGGCGCCATTCGCCGCGCCGCGACACATGAAGCGGGGCCAGGCTTGGCCGATTGGGTGGGGTTTCTCGCCGCCGCCATTGCGCCACGTGGCAGCCTGAGCCTGATCCTGCCCGCCGCGCGGTTTGATGCAGCGGTGGCCGCGATGCGCGATGCGGGCTTTGGCGCGGTGGAATTGCTGCCACTTTGGCCACGCGCGGGCGTTGCCGCCAAGCGCGTCTTGCTCCGCGCCCGCAAGGGGGCGCGTAGCCCGGCGAAAATATTGCCCGGCCTGGTGCTGCACGAAGCCGATGGCCGCTTCACCGAAGCCGCCGAGGCAATCCTGCGTGACGCGGCGCAGATTGACGCCGCTTAGCCTTCGCGCGCTTCCGGATGGCGCAGCAGCCAGAGCCTTTCATGCGCGGCGACAAGGCTTTCGATGCTCTTGCGGCGATTGCTGTCGGAACCAGCGCTTGGCCGTTTCAGCATTTTCTCCAGAATGACCAAAAGTTCATTCGCCACGTCAGAATCGGACTGGTCGCAGGCATGGTGAAAGGCGATCAGGATCTTGTCTGATAATCTTCTGGTGTGTCTCGGATTTCCGGAGGCGCCGCGTTCGGCGCTGCCTTCGCGCTCACTGAAATCGTTTTCCATCCAGCGTCCCTTTTTGCTTCCGAATTTTTTTCGGATCGACAGAGATAGAAGGCCAGCAGGAGAATTTTCGCTTTGAAAGTCAGGGGGCGGTCAAAGCTGGCGCAATTGTCCCCTGATCGCTGCGGCGATGGTCTCGGGCGGCGTATTGGGGCGGAAAAGCTGGCGCACGCGGCCATCAGAGCCGACCAGATAGATGAAGGATGAATGATCCATCAGGTAATCGCTGGCACCCGGCGGATTGACCTTGCGGTAATAGACACGAAAGGCGCGCGCGGCGGTCGCGATTTCCTCATCCGTACCGGTAAAACCCCTTAGGGCTGGATGGAAGCGCGAAACGTAATCGGCCACGGCTTCGGGCGTGTCGCGTGCTGGGTCTATGGTGATCAGCACTGGCAGCACCCGCGCCGCATCCGGGCCCAGCAAATCAAGCGCTGATGCCATCAGCCCCAATTCGGTTGGGCAGACATCCGGGCAATAGGTGAAGCCGAAATAGATCAGGCCAAGCTTGCCCGCGAAGGCGCGTTCCGTGACGCGCTGGCCGGCATGGTCCTGCAAGCTGAAGGCGCCGCCAAGCGCGATACCTTGCGGCAATTGCACGCCCCCTGCCGAGGGTGCCGGCATATCCGCGCCCCCAAATTGCGCCAATTGCCGAAGGAAGGCATCGCCCATCGCCTCATTCGGGGCGCGCGTATACCAGGCGAGCCCCCATAACCCGCCAAGAATCGAGAGTAGCAGAAGGGCAAAAATGCGGATCATTTTCAGCAAATGATGCTCATGCCGCGCCCGGCAGCCCCTTGCTCGTGGAATATTCGAAATGCAGCGCGGTATCGGGGAAGATACGCGGATGGATGGCATGGGCTGCCATGGCGGCCTCGGAGAAACCTTGCAAGATCAGCTTCAGCTTGCCGGGATATGTGGCGATATCACCAATGGCATAGACGCCGGGGATATTGGTCTCGCAGGTTGAAGGCGTCACGCTGACATGGCTCCGTTCCAGCCCAAGCCCCCATTCGGCGATTGGGCCCAGATCCATCGAAAGCCCGAAAAACGCCAGCAGGTGATCCGCCGGCATGTCGCGGGTTTCGCCTTGCAGGGTCGCCAATTCCACCGCTTCCAGGGTTGCGCCATCGCCCTTCAGGCCATGGAGCTGATAAGGGATGGCCATTTCCACCTCTCCCCGCGCGGCGGCGGCTTCCAACTGCGCGGCGGTTCCTGGCGCGGCGCGGAATTTGGGGCGGCGATGCACCACAACCACCTTGGCCGCGATATCTTTGAGTGACAGCGCCCAATCCACGGCAGAATCACCGCCGCCCGCAATCACCACGCGCTTGCCGCGAAATTCTTCCCGCTTCGCCACCATATAGCGCACCGCACCCGAGGCTTCGTAGCCGGCAAGCCCCGCCAAGGGTGGACGATTGGGACCAAACGCGCCCGCACCTGCGGCCAGGATCACGGCCTTGGCGCGGATGGTGTCACCGGCAGAGGTGCCGAGCACCAAAGTGCTGCCCTCCTGACGCAAAGTCTCCACACGGCGGCTTGACAGATATTGCGGCTTAAAGGGTGCGGCCTGGGCTTCCAACTGGCCGATCAGATCAGCGGCGGCAATTTGCGGATGGGCGGGAATATCGAAAATCGGCTTTTCCGGATAAAGCGCCGCGCATTGCCCGCCAATCGCTTCCAGCGCGTCAATCACCACGGATTTCATGCGCAGCATGCCACATTCAAACACCGCGAAAAGCCCAACTGGGCCCGCGCCAATAATCGCGACATCGGTTTCAATCTCGGCCGACATGGGCTCTCCCCCGAATCCAGGGGGGCGTGATAGAGGGAACTTCGTGTTAGTCAAAGCTTTGACTGAGAGGGGGGATCAAGGGCCGGTGGAAATTGCCTTGGATCTGCCCGATCTGGCGGCGACGGAAGCACTCGCGGCGCGGCTGGCGCCAATGCTTCGCCCTGGTGATTCGGTGCTGCTGGGCGGGCCCCTTGGCGCCGGCAAAAGCGCCTTTGCCCGCGCCCTGCTGCGCGCCGCCACAGCCGACCCCGCGCTTGAAGTTCCAAGCCCGACCTTCACCTTGGTGCAAAGCTACGATCTGCCATGTGGCCCCGCGCATCATTTCGACCTGTATCGCCTGTCCGGGCCCGATGGGCTGGCAGAATTGGGATGGGACGAGGCGAGAGAGGGGATTGTGCTGGTCGAATGGCCCGAGAGGCTGGGGCGGCTCGCTCCGCCCGAGGCACTCCACATCCACCTGACTCATGGCGCCGCCGAGGAAGCGCGTTATGTGGTGCTGCGCGGTTGGGATGCCAGGCTTGAGGGTTTGCGCCCATGACCGCCGCTTTCTTGCAAGCCGCCGGTTTTGGGGCGGCGCAGCTTGTCCCCTTGCGGTCTGACGCCTCGGCCCGGCGCTATACGCGGCTATTGGGCGGGCCGCGCCCGGCGCTGTTGATGGAAGCGCCACCGCCGGAGGACACCCGCCCTTTCATTGCCATTGCCAGCCATATCCTGGGCATGGAGCTTTCCACGCCCGAGATCATCGCCGCCGACCCCGAGGCGGGTCTGGTGCTGCTGGAGGATTTCGGTGACGCCACGCATGCGGCTTTGCTGGATAGCGGGGCGGATGCGCCGATGCTCTACACCGAGGCAGCCGAAACCCTTGCGGCCCTGCATGAAGCACCGCCACCGGCCGGCCTGCCCACCTGGGATGCAGCGGCCATGGCACGCGCGACAGCGGCGACTTTCCTTGATTGGTGGTGGCCGGCGATGATGGGAAGCCCGCCCGGTGATGATCTGCGCGCTGGGCTTGATGATGCGCTGCGCGCCATGCTGATCCCCTTCGCCAGCACGCAAGGCTTTGTACATCGCGATTACTTCCCAGCCAATCTGATGCGGCTTGACGGACGCGCGGGCGCGCGGCGCACCGGCTTGCTCGATTTCCAGGATGCCGGCTTGGGGCACCCAGCGTACGATCTGGTTTCGTTGGTGCAAGATGCGCGGCGCGATGTGGCGCCAGCCGCGCGTGATGCGGTGATTGAACGCTATTTCGCCGCGCGGCCTGGCCTGGTGCGGGAGGATTTCTCCGCCGCCATGGCCGCCTGCGCGGCGCAGCGCCATTTGCGAGTGGCGGCGCTTTGGGTGCGGCTCTCTCGCCGCGACAACAAGCATAATTACCTTGTGCATGGGCCGCGCTGCTGGCGGCTTTTGGCTGAGGCGCTGAAACACCCCGCCACCGCACCGCTCAGCCTATGGTTGGATGCTGCCCTGCCGCGCCACTTGCGCCGCAATCCCGATCCGGCGAAGGAGCCTGCATGATCACCCTTTCCCGTGCCATGGTTCTGGCGGCCGGCCTTGGCACGCGCATGCGCCCGCTATCTGACGCCATGCCGAAACCCCTGCTGCCCTTGGCGGGGCAGAGCCTGCTGGATCACGCACTGGATCGGCTGACGGATTCAGGGGTGACCGATGCGGTGGTGAACGCGCATTGGCTGGCCGATCAGGTCGCGGCCTGTGTCGCCGCCCGCAGCGCGCCGCGCATCACGCTGCAACGGGAAGACACCTTGCTTGAGACCGGCGGCGGAGTGGCGCGCGCCTTGACCGCGCTGGGCGATGCGCCCTTCGCCGTAGTGAATGGCGACGCCTTCTGGCTGGATGGCCCGCACCCTGCGCTTCAGCGCCTCGCCGCCGCCTTCGATCCTGAACGCATGGATGGGCTGTTGTTGCTGATCCGCACAGCACAAATCGCGGGCGAGGTCGGGCGTGGGGATTTCATGCTGGACCCGCTTGGCCTGCTGCGCCGCCCGGAAGAAGGGGAGGTGTCGCCCTATCTTTTCGGTGGCGTGCAAATCCTCTCACCCGCGTTGTTTGAAGGCGCACCAGGCGGCGCCTTCAGCCTACACATGCTTTGGAAGCGCGCCATTGAAGCCGGGCGACTTTATGGGCTGGTGCATGATGGCGTGTGGTTTCATCTCTCCACCCCAGCTGATCTGCACCATGCGGAAGATGTCTTGCGCAGCGGCGTGACCCGCGCGCTGTTTTGAAGCACTGCCGTTGCGCGTTTTCCTGATCCCCGCACATCAGCGCTTCCTGCCAGAGCTGGCCGAGGGGCTGCTCGCGCAAACCGCTTGCGATGATCCTGCTGCGCTCGCATCCTATACGCTGCTGCTGCCAACGCGCCGCGCTGCGCGTGCCTTGCGTGAAGCGTTCCTGACCGCAGCCAATGGCCGCGCGCTTTTGCTGCCACGCATGCGGGCCCTACCGGGACTTTCGGTGGAAGAAGCGGATGAATTAGCGCTGCCCGCTTTGCTTGACCTGCCACCGGCAGTTGCACCGCTCACGCGACAAGCAGTGCTGTCGCGCATTGTGCTTGGCATTCCGCGCCGCTTCGGCGGACCGCTTGGCGCTGAGCAAGCCTGGCTATTGGCCAGCGAGCTTGCCACGCTTTTCGATGAAATCGCCCTTGAAGAAGCTGATCTTGACCTGATTGAAACCGCAAACCCGGTGGATTTCGCGGCAAGCTGGCTTTCGCGCCTGGATGGCCTGGTGCCAGATAAATTGGCCGTGCATTGGCAGATCACCACGAAACTATTGCAGGCGGTGGTGCGCGATTGGAATGGCTGGCTGCAAAACCAGCGCCTAATGGATCTTGGCCTGGCGCGTGTGCGTGCACTAATAGCGCAACGCCGCGCCCTGGAAGCGGCACCACAACGCCAAAAGCTGATCGCCGCCGGCATTGGCGCGGGCGGTACCATTCCCGCCGCGACCGCTTTGCTCCGCTGCATCGCGAACCTGCCCAATGGCGCGCTGGTGCTGCAAGGCATGGCCGAACCGATCACGCCAAGCCTGGCTGACGCCATGCGTCGCGCACCGAGCCATCCCTTCGCCGGTCAATTGAAATTACTTGCCGATCTTGGCGTGGAGCCCAATGCGCCGCGCCCTTGGAATGCTGCGGATCACGCCGGCGCGCCTACGGATCGCGCGGTGATGCTGGCACAGAGCCTTCGCCCCGCTGAGGGTTTAGAGGTTTGGGCCAAACGCGATGCGCCGCGCTGGCAGGCCGCACTTACTGGCGTCAGCCGGCTTGAAGCCGCCGATGCGCAGCAGGAAGCCGCAGCCATTGCGCTTTTGCTGCGCGATGCGATGCAAACCCCCGGCAAACGCGCCGCCTTGATCACGCCGGATCGCGATTTGGCGCGGCGCGTTGCGGCGGAGCTCGCACGCCATGGCATCACCGCCGATGACAGCGCCGGCGCGCCCTTGGCCGATGCACCGGCAGCGGCATTTTTGCGCCTGATTGCGCACATGGTGGCGGATGGCTTTGCGCCTGCTGCGCTGCTTGCCGTTTTGAAACATCCGCTGTGCGGTGCGGGCATGGAACGCGGCACCTGGCTTGAAGGCGTGCGTGCCCTTGAGCGGAAATGCTTGCGCGGGCCGCGCCCGGCAGCAGGGCTTGATGCGCTGCGTGCCGCCTTGCCTGCGGGCGATACCGCCTTGCTTGACTTGTTGGATGCCTTGCAATCGGCGCTTGGCGATTTCACTGCCTTGCTGCTAAGCCCAGCGCGCCCGCCCGCTGATCTGCTGGCGCTCCATTTGGCGGCAGCGGAAGCGCTTGCCGCGACACCGGATATTCCAGGCGGCCTCAGGCTTTACGCTGGTGAGGAAGGGGAAGCCTTGGCGCGGCATTTGGCTGCCCTTGCCGAAGCGCTGGTTGAAGTGCCGCCGATCAAGCCTGCCGAATGGCCGGCAGCATTTGACGCCATGCTGGCGGGACCGATTGCGCCACCCTTTCGCGCGCGGCGTGATGCGGCAGCGCATCCGCGCATTGCGATCCTCGGCCTTTTGGAAGCACGCTTGCAGCATTTTGATCACGTGATCCTGGGCGCACTGGAAGAAAACATCTGGCCACAGGCAACCGAACCCGGCCCCTGGATGAGCCGCCCGATGCGCGCGCGTTTTGGCCTGCCCGCGCCGGAAGCACGCATTGGTCGTGTGGCGGCGGATTTCTTCCATGCCGCAAGCCATGCCGGCGAATTGGTGCTGTCCAGCGCGCGCAAGCGTGGTGGCGCGCCAAGCGTGCCGACACGTTGGCTGACGCGGCTTGAAACCTTCCTGAAAGGCCAGGGCGAGATTAAAATCACCGCTAGTGATGCCGCGCGCTGGGCCGCAAGCCTGGATGCGCCGGAAGGCGATGCAAGGCCCTGGGGCCGCCCAGCGCCGCGCCCGCCGGTTGAAGTGCGTCCGCGTCGCTTGAGTGTTTCTGACGCGACGCAGCTTATCGCTGATCCGTACGCCTTTTACGCCAAGCGCATCCTGCGCCTGCAGGCGCTTGATGATCTCGATGCGGATATCGGCGCGCGCGCATATGGCACGCTGGTGCATCACGCCATGCGGTTTTTCCTGGCTGGGCTTGGCACGGGCTGGCCCGGCATTGCCGATGCGCGTGCCTTATGGGCGCAAGCCTGTGCCGAGGCCTTGCAGAAGGAAGCAGTGCGTCCCGGCGTGCTCGCCTTTTGGGGGCCGCGCATGGCGCGCATGGGCGAATTCGTGATTGCGGAGGAAGAAAAGCTCCGTGCACAAAACGGTCTGCTGCGTTGCCTGACGGAACATGAAGGCAGCGTCCTGTTGCACTTGGCGGGCGGAGAGGTTGAAATCCTCGCTAAGGCGGATCGGCTGGATGAATTGACGGGCGGCGGCTGGCGCGTTTTGGATTACAAGACCGGGCAGGTGCCAACAGAAAAAAAGATTGTTGAAGGTGCAGCACCACAATTGGCGTTGGAGGCGATGATTCTGGAAGCCGGCGGCTATCCGACGATCAACGCAGACGCCAAGGCCGCCGCGCTGGTCTATTGGAAATTAAGCGGCGGCGAGAAGCCGGGTGAGGAAAAGAAATTAGACGCAACCACCGATAATGGTGTGCCCTACGCCGATCTTGCCCGTACCCGCATCACAGCGCTGGTGGAGCGCATGTTGTTGGGCGACGCGCCCTTTGAAAGCCGCCCGCACCCCGCACGCGGCACGCTTGGCGATGATTATGATCATCTCGCGCGGGTGGATGAATGGTCCTCTGGCGAGGATCACGCGCCGTGAGCGAGGCCCGTAAACGTGCCGAAGACGCGCAGGCAAGCGCTGCCGATCCGAACGCATCGGCCTGGGTGGAGGCTTCCGCCGGTTCGGGCAAAACCAAGCTGCTGACGGATAGGTTGCTGAGGTTGTTAGTGGCCGGCGTGCCGCCGGGGCGCATCCTGTGCCTGACATTTACCAAGGCAGCAGCGGCGGAAATGGCAACGCGCGTGGCGCTCAGGCTTGGGGAATGGGCGGTTGCAGATGATGCAAAGCTCATGGACACAGTGCAGAAGCTGACAGGCACAACACCAGGGCGCGAGGGGCTGGCAGCAGCACGGCGCTTGTTTGTGGAGGTGTTGGAACAGCCAGGCGGCATACGCATTTCAACCCTGCATGGTTTCGCGCAATCGCTGCTGCGCGGCTTTCCGCTGGAAGCGGGCCTCGCGCCTCAATTCGCGGTGATGCAGGAACAGGATGGCCGCGCGCTGCTGGCGCGCGAACGCGACGCGCTGCTGGTGGGCGGGGCCGCGCGGGATGCGCTGGCGATTTTAGCGAAACATCAGGCGCCTACGCGCTTTGCCGAGGTGATCAACACCATGGCCGACGCCAGCGGCAAATTTCTGGAGGCTGAAGAAAAACGCCAAGGCATGGCAGGGCTGCGGGCAGCGCTGGCGCGGAAGCTTGGGCTCTCCCCCGAACGTTCGGAAACCGTGGAAATTCTGGCAGAAAGCGCCGCCCCGGATCAGGAAACCGCATTACGGCAGGCCGCCGAGACTTTGAAGGGCGGCAGCACCAATGACCAAAAACTTGCCGACGCCATGGCGGCATGGCTGGTGCTGGATCACACTGCGCGCGCGGAAGCCTATGCAGAATGGCGCCGCGTTTTCTTCACTGAAAAGGGCGAGATTCGCAAAAGCTTCGCGACGAAATCCATCGCCGCGCCTCGGCAATCCGAAATCCAGCAATTGATGGAAGATGAGGCCGCGCGCTTGCAAGTTTTGGATCAGGAATACGCCGCCGCGCGCGTGCTCGCCGCGAGCCTGGCACTTTTCGCCATCGGCGCGCCGGTGCTGCGGCGCTATCAGGCAGCGAAGGAAATTGCCGGCTTACTCGATTACGATGACCTGATCGCAGGCACGCGTAAATTGCTCGATAATCCCGGCAGTGCCTGGGTGATGTACAAGCTGGATGACGGGTTGGATCACATCCTGCTGGATGAGGCGCAGGATTCCAATCCGGAACAATGGGGCATTGTGCACGCTTTATCAGCGGAATTCTTCGCTGGCCTTGGCGCGCGGGAAGAACAGCGAAGCATCTTCGCCGTCGGCGATCAGAAGCAATCCATCTATGCCTTTCAGGGCGCGGAAGTAGAAAGATTCAAGGAAGCGAAGCATCATTACGAAGGCATTGTGAGAGAGTCTGGACAGGAATTTCGCCCTGTGCCGCTTGATGTTTCCTTCCGCTCCACAGAACCCGTGCTCGCGCTGGTGGATGCCGTATTCGCTGATGCGCCAGCGCGTGATGGCGTCGCGCAGGATGCACCCTTGCGGCATTACGCAGATCGCGCGGGCCATGCCGGCAGCGTCGAACTTTGGCCAATTCTGCGAGTGGATAACGCGCGCCCGCCGCCTGATTGGGCGCCGCCGGAACAAGCCGTTGCGGCGCAAGGAGCAGCACCGCAGCTTGCGGCCGCGATTGCGGCGCGCATTGAACATCTCATCAAGAACGAAACCCTTCCGGCGCGCGTCGAAAAGGGCAAGGAAGATACACAGCCTAATGGCCGACGCATTCGCCCCGGCGATATTCTGGTACTACTGCGTGGGCGCCAGCGCGGCGGCTTTGCGTCAGCCCTTGTGCGCGCATTGAAGAAGCTTTCCATCCCAGTTGGCGGCATTGACCGCATGGTGCTGGCGAATGAATTGGCGGTGCAGGATATGCTCGCACTCGCTGGCTGGTTGTTGCTGCCGGATGATGATTTGACCCTCGCCGCATTGCTGAAATCGCCGCTGATCGGGCTGGATGAGAAGGCGCTTTTCGAACTCGCGCATGGGCGCTGCAGATCATCGCTGCATGCGGCGCTGATGGCCCATCGTGGCAGCGCGACAGATGTCGGGCGGGTCGCGGATTGGTTGGCAGCGCAAGCGGCAGAGCTTGATTTCATCACGCCCTATGGTTTGTTTGCCGATGTGCTCGGCGCGCCTGGCCCGCTTGATCCCCGCGCGGGGCGTGCGCGCATCTTGACGCGGCTTGGGCCGGATGCGGGCGATCCGCTCGATGAATTGCTCAATGCTGCGCTGGAACACGAAACGCTCAACCCGCCATCGCTGCAGGGCTTTGTGCATTGGCTCCGGCAGGGCGGCGCCGAGATCAAGCGCGAAGCGGAAGCCGCGGGCAATGTGGTGCGCATCATGACTGTGCATGGCGCCAAGGGCTTACAGGCGCCAATCGTCATTCTGCCCGACACCACACGCAAAACGCAGGACAGCAAAACGCTCCGCTGGTTTGAAGATGGCGATACTCCGCTGCCCGTATGGGCGCCGCAAACAAAAGGCTTTGAAGCGCCAGCGCTGACCGCGCAGCGTCAGGCGGATCAGGCACGCGAAGCAGAAGAAGAACACCGGCTGCTTTATGTCGCTCTCACGCGCGCGGAAGATCGGCTGATCATTTGCGGCTGGAACAGCGCGAAGAATCTGCCCGTAGGCTGTTGGTATGATCTGGTCGCGCAAGGCTTCGCACGGCTTGCGCGGCATCAGGCATCCAGCTTCGACCCTGCTGCTTTTGGCACTATTACGAATGGTTTTGGCGACGAGCCGAAACTGCTGAGCCTCAGCGCTCTGCAAACCGCGCCGCCCCGCCTGGAAGACCCCTTGCTTGCAAGCGCTGCCGAAGCGCGCCCGCCCGCCTGGGCCTGGCAGAAACTGGCCGAGGAAGCGCCGGCCGGCAGCCTTGCACCTTCTGCCCTGCCCGGCGAACAGGAAACCCCCGCCGCCGTGCCGCGCCCGGCGCAAGACCCGCTGGGGCTGCGGTTCCGGCGCGGGCGCCTGGTGCATGCGCTGTTGCAAAGCCTGCCCGAACATCCCGAAGCGGGATGGCAAGAACTCTCGCGCCGCTTCCTCGCGCGCCGCGCGCCAGGGCTTTCAGCGGCAGAACAGGAAGCCACCTTGCAGGAGGTTTTGGACCTGCTGCGCCAGGGTTGGATGAGCGAAGCCCTTGGCGCGGGCAGCTTGGCCGAAGCGCCCTTGGCCGGAGAGGTAAATGGCCGGTTGATCGCAGGCCAGGTGGATCGGCTGAAGATAGAAGCCGACCGCGTCCTGGTGCTGGATTACAAGACCAATCGCCCGCCGCCGGAACAGGTGGCGGATGTGGCGCCTCTCTATTTGCGACAAATGGCAGCCTATCGCGCGCTGCTGCGCGCAGCCTTTCCGGGGCGTGTTGTGGAATGCGCGCTGGTCTGGACTTACGGCGCGCGCTTCATGGCCTTGCCGGATGCGCTGCTTGATCCGCATGCGCCGCGGGGTGCGTAAGCGTTTTAGAGCATGTTGCGTTCACTTGGGTTCACGCAACCCGCTCTAGCAGGCTGCTGAAAAGTTGTCATTGAGCATCGTCATTTTGTCTTGTGAGCATGTTTTCAACGCTGCCTGCGCCTACGCACAGCCAATTTCAGTGATTTTTTGGCCCGGTCGGCACACTCTGGACAGACTCCCGGCATCACGCCGCCACCACCAGCAACTTCGGCAGGCGCACCAGGTTGTAAGCTGCCATTGCCAAGGTGAATTGCCAGTCCACCTTGGGCAACCCTTGATGGCGTGCCTTGCGCATGCCCGCCACCGTCTTGGCCCAGCCGAAGGCCTCCTCGATCCGCTTGCGAATACGCAGGCTGATGGCATAACCAGCATGGCGCGTGGTCCGTCCATCAATTGCCGAACGCCGCCCATTGGTATTCTGCGCCACATGCGCCGTCACGTTGATGTCGCGGAGTTCGGCCACGAAATCCTGAGTATCAAAGCCTTTATCGCCGCCCAGCGTGACCTTCTGCAGTTGGTCGGCATGCGGCTCTATCAGGTGCCGCGCGGCCAGGCGCTCAGCATGGCCCGAGGCATGTGTGGCAACAGCACCAACAATCAGGCTGTTGCAATTCTCCATCAGCGCATGCCCCATGAAGGCCAGCTTGGCTTCCTTGCCGTGTCCCTTGCGGTAAAGCCTCGCATCGGGGTCGGTGGTTGATGTGTGGGTCTCGTTGCTGCGCTTCTGGCCGTGGAAGCTTTGCTCCCCGTTGCGGCCCGTGCCGGGCGGCGGGCCAGAGCCGTCCTTTGGCCGGAAGCTCTTGGTGCTGGCCCAGGCTTCCAGCCGCGTGCCGTCGACCGAGAAATGCTCACTTGAAAGCAGGATCTTTACCTTCGGCTGCGCCAGCAACGCGCGCAAGAACTCCGAGGCCAGTCGCCTTGCAACAGGCGGTCGCGGTTCTTGGTGGAGGTCGTGGCGTCCCATACCGGGTCATCAATGCCGAGGCCGACGAACCAACGAAACAGAAGGTCAAATTCGATGCGTTCGACCAACTGACGCTCCGAACGGATCGAGTAGAAAGCTTACAAAAGCAGAGCGCGGAGCAGTCGCTCCGGTGGAATGGATTCCCGACCGAATGGTGAATAGAGCGCATCAAAGGCTGTCGAAAGATCAGCCAGCGCGCTATTCACCAGGCTGCGGAAAATCCGCAGCGGAAGGTCAGGGCGGACCCGCTTTTCAAGATCAACATAGCTGAACAGGGAACCCGCCACCGCGTCATTGCCACGCATCGCAACCTCGACCAAATGCGACAACAGTGAATCATAAAAACAGAAATCAGGCTACGAATTTCAACGGCCCGCTAGTCGTCCGGTCGCCGCTGTCGATTTCCGACAGGGGCGTGAATCGGCCCACCAAATATACGGCTAGTGGTGCGCGGGGGATTTTTTGGGCAGGGGATAGGTCAGCATCGATCGCATCACTAGCGCCGCTTCAGCCCAAATCTACGCGCTTGGCACCAGGTGAGCCAATTCAGCGCGCCTTGGGATGAGGTTCATCCGCGCTCTTGACCTCGACGCCGCCTTCAATCTCCTCCGGTGCCGATTCTCGCGGCAGGCAGATAAGGTTGAAGGAGGCAATTCCAGGAAGAAATTCTTAGGATCGCCGGTAAAATTGCCGGGGTTGTAGAGCCAAGGCAAATGCCACCAAAGGCGATATTCAAGACCGAAGAGCGTTGCGATCAATTCCGCATGCTTGTCGAACCGATCATCTTCGACATAAAGATAAGGACGGAAGCGTGAGATTGTCTGGCGAGCCCCTTCCAGTACCTGTTTTTCCATGCCTTCAACGGCAACCTTCATCGGATGGCATGCGGGCAGAAGCAGATTATCTATGGCGATCATTTCAACCGCATCGCCTTGGTCCCCACCGAGCGCCATGCCGCCAAAATTATTGTCGCCACGATAATCCAACCGCGGCACCATAATCTCCCCCGGCGCCGCACCGACAGCCATGCACTTTGCATCAGTGTTTTCAATGCCATTCAGCGCCAGATTGACCTAGAGTATTTGGAAAATCACGCGTTGCGCTTCAAAAGCAACAACGCCGCCATTCTCCCCGACCAATTTGGCAAGGTGCACGGTATGCGCCCCGATATTGGACCCCGCTTCCACAACAAGCATGCCTGGCTTGACAAGGCCGGTCAAAAGCTGCGCCTCAAGCTCGGCTAACTCACCATAACGATCAAGTGAAACTCCCACATATCGGTCGCGGGCGCTGTAGAGCATGATGCCGTGGCGGCAATGCTTCAAGCGCAAATGCGGGCTCGGCAGGGTGATGCTCGCCAATTTTGCATCATCAATTCCGGGTTTCAAATCATGTCACCTGAACAAACTATCAGTCATTCCCGCCCTGTGCCAAATTATTCTCCTGGATTTCGCCCGCAAGGACTAATGAGCCCATGACCCGCCCGCCAAAACAGCGCGCTGACCTGCTGCTTGTTGCAAGCGGCCTAGCGGAAAGCTGCGCCCGGGCGCAGGCGCTGATCCTGGCGGGGAAGGTCTTCACCGATGGCAAGCGTGTTGAGAAGGCAGGCGATCTGCTGGCTGATGGCGCGCCGTTTGAAGTGCGCGGTCAGGATCACCCCTGGGCCTCGCGCGGGGGGCTCAAGCTTGCCCATGCGCTGGCGCATTTCGGGCTGGCGCCGGCGCGGCAGGTTTGCCTCGATCTTGGCGCGTCCACCGGGGGTTTTACCGATGTGCTACTGCATCATGGTGCGGCAAAGATCTATGCGGTGGATGTCGGCCATGGGCAATTGGCCTGGAAGCTTCGGCAGGATTCGCGCGTGGTGGTGATCGAGAAGACCAATGCGCGTTATCTGGACAGCTCTGCCATCCCAGAGCCGATTGCCGCCCTGGTTTGCGACGCCTCCTTCATCGGGTTGCGGACCATCCTGCCCGCGCCACTGGCTCTCTGCGCGCCGGGTGCCTTTGCGGTGGCATTGATAAAACCGCAATTTGAAGCGGGGCCCGGCCAGGTGGGCAAGGGTGGCGTGGTGCGCGACCCCGCGTTGCATCAGACGATTTGCCGCATGATCGCCGATTGGTGGGCCGCCCTGCCCGGCTGGCAGGTGCTTGGCATTACCGAAAGCCCGATCACAGGACCCGAGGGCAATAAGGAATTCCTCATCGCCGCGCGCCGGGCATGACCCGGCAGGGCTTGCGCAAGCGGCCCATCCCGCCTATCCGCCCCCTTTGTTTTTCAGACATCCAGGGGTTTGCCACCATGGCCATCGAACGCACCTTCAGCATCATCAAGCCGGACGCCACGCGCCGGAACCTGACCGGCAAGATCAATGCGGTGTTCGAAGATGCGGGGCTTCGCATTGTCGCGCAAAAGCGCATTCACATGACGCAGACCCAGGCCGAGAATTTCTATGGCGTGCATCGCGAACGCCCCTTCTTCAAGGATTTGGTGTCCTTCATGACCTCTGGCCCCGTGGTGGTGCAGGTGTTGGAAGGCGAAAACGCGGTGGCGTGCAATCGCGAATTGATGGGTGCCACCAACCCCGCCAATGCCGCCCCCGGAACCATCCGCAAGCTGTTTGCCGAAAGCATTGAGGCGAATTCAGTGCATGGGTCCGACAGCCCAGAAAACGCGGCCATCGAGATTGCCTATTTCTTCGCCGGCAGCGAAATCTTCGCCTGATCCGGCGCCCGCTACCGCACCGGCGGTAACCAGACCGTAAGCAGTTCTGGTGTTTACTGCGGCCTCAAGACATTGGGGACGCAGGCATGAGCGAAGGTTTCGGCGTCGAAGGGGATCGGGCGGCGGCGGCGCTGAATATTGCCCATTCGCCGGCTGAACTCCGCCAGGGCATCGCCGAGGCTCTGGCCAATAATGGCGCTGGCATGCGCTTGGATTTGCAGCCTGTGTGCAGTGCGAACGGCCTGGAGACCGTGGGCTATGAGGCGCTGCTGCGCTGGGTGCATCCTGATCTTGGCCCGATCCTTGCCATGGAAACGGTCAATGCCGCGACCCAGGCGGGCATGGCGGCAGCGCTGGCTGCCTGGGTCTTCAATAAAGCCTGCCGCATCAGGGCGCGTTGGCCGCGTTCCGCCCCCTATATCTCCGTCAATATCAGTGCCGAGGGGTTTTGCGCGGTGATGGCACCGCTTTGATGCGCCGCGCGCTTTATGAAGCGCATACGGACCCACGCGGCCTAGCGGTGGAATTGCCGGCCAATGCGGTCTCACTCTGGCATGATGCGGCAGCCAATCTGGCGGCTGGGCTGCGCGAGCTTGGGGTTGTTGCGGCACTTGATGATTTCGGCGTGGCGCGTGGTGCCATATTGGCGCTGCGCGCCATCCCCTTCGGGATGGTAAAACTGCACCCAAGCCTTTCTGCTGGGCTGGATGGGGAGCATTTGGCAGCGCGAAGGGCGCTGGCGCTTACCACCGGTCAGGTGGAAACGGAGCATGCGCTGGGTACCATTGTGGTCGCTAAAAGTGTGGAAACACTTGTGCCGCTGCGCGTCCTGGAAAAGACCGGCTGCGATGCGATGCAGGGTTGCCTGCTGGGTCGGCCCGGCAAGATGCCGAATCCGACTGAATAGGCTTTTTTTCAGCGAAGTCTGCAAACTCAAAGGGGCGATCCGAATCGCCCCTTCTTCATTGCCGATAAGCGCCCCGCGTCAGACCAGGAAAATTGCCATCAGCACCAGCACGATAATGATGGCGCCGGTGGACCAGATGACAAAGCGGGTGAAATCTTCCCAACCGCCGCGACGGTCCGCGAGGATTTCGGCGGAGGTCACTTCGACGAAGTCATAATGTTCTTTCTCAGCCATAGCTTTCCCCGACGCTCAAAACCGACATCACTGTTTAGAAAGCAACGCCGCGCGGGGCAAGGGGTTCAGCAGCGAAACACGCGCAGAATCCACTCCGGTGATGATCGCCCTCCCCGCTTCCACCCTCACGCGCCCCGCCGCCAGCCAGTAAAGAGCTGCGGGATAGAGCTTATGTTCTTCGGCCAACACACGGGCCGCCAAGCTGGCTTCGGTATCCTCGGGCAAAACCGGCACGGCGGCCTGGGCCAGGATGGGTCCTTCATCCACCCCAGTGGTCACCAGATGCACGGTGCAGCCATGCAGCCTGACACCTGCGGCCAAGGCGCGCGCATGCGTATCCAGGCCGGGAAAGGCCGGCAGAAGCGAGGGGTGGATATTGATCAGCCGTCCTTCCCAGCGGCGGACGAAATCGGGCGTCAGCACGCGCATGAAGCCGGCGAGTGTAATGATTTCAACGCCATGCTGGGCCAATTCGGCCTCCATCGCCGCTTCGAACCCAGTGCGATCACCCTTGAAAGCGCGGCTTTCCACCACAGCGGTGGCCACCCCGCGCGCCGCCGCGACCTCTAGCCCCGCCGCATCGGCGCGGTTGGAGAGCACCAGCACCGGTTCCGCCGGGTAATCCGGCCCGGCAGCCGCCAAAATCGCCGCCATATTGGACCCGCGTCCGGATATCAGCAGGGCGAGCCGCTTCCGCTTCATGCGCGCGGCCAGGCCTGCGGCAGATTCTGGATGTGAACGCCCGCTGGCCCGCTGGACGCTTCCAGATGACCGATGCAAAAGGGCGCCTCGCCGGCTTCGGTCAGCATGCGCGTGGCAGCGTCGGCGCCGGCGGCCGGCACCGCCAGCACCATGCCGAGCCCGCAATTGAACACGCGCAGCATTTCATCGGCGCTGACATTCCCGGCCTCGGCTAGGAAGGGGAAAACCAGCGGCACGGGCCAGCTACCGGCTTCCAGCACTGCCGTGAAACCCGCTGGCAGCACGCGCGGCAGATTGCCCGGCAGCCCGCCGCCGGTGATATGCGCTGCCGCATGCAGCAAGCCCGCGCGATGCAGGGCGAGCAGCGGCTTCACATAAATACGCGTTGGCGTCAGGAGCGCCTGACCAAGCTTCTGCCCAGGTGCGAAGGGCGCGGCATCGGCAAGCGTCAGGCCACGCGCGGCCAAGACCCGCCGCACCAAGGAAAACCCGTTGGAATGCACGCCCGATGACCCAAGCCCGATCAGCACATCGCCTGCCGCAAGGCCTGCGGGCAACAGCCGCCCGCGTTCGGCAGCCCCCACGGAAAACCCGGCCAGATCATAATCATCCGCGGCATACATCCCCGGCATCTCCGCCGTTTCACCACCCACCAGGGCACAGCCCGCCTGCCGGCAGCCTTCCGCGATCCCCGCAATCACCGCCTGCGCCTGAGTGAGCTGAAGCTTGCCGGTTGCGAAATAATCCAGGAAAAACAGCGGCTCAGCGCCCTGCACCACCAGGTCATTCACGCACATCGCCACCAGATCAATGCCGACCGTGTCGTGAATGCCCGCTTCAATCGCGACGCGGAGCTTGGTGCCAACCCCATCGGTGGAGGACACCAGCACGGGATCGGAAAAACCCGCTGCCTTGGGGTCAAACAAGGCGCCGAAGCCGCCCAGGCCGCCCATGACGCCAGACCGGTTCGTGGCACGCGCCAGGGGCTTGATGGCTTCAACCAGGGCGTCGCCGGCCTCAACATCCACGCCCGCATCGCGGTAGGTGAGGTGTTCGGGATTGGAGCTGGTCAGGGCAACCTCCGATTTGATAGACTGCCGCTGTGCTATAGCGCGTGAAAGTACGAAGGGAAGGCTTTGATGAAAAAATGCCATGCCTGGCGAATGGCCGGAAGGAAACATGTGGCGGCGGCTTGCGCAAGCTTCTCGCTGAGCCTGCTTGCCCTGCCGGCCCTGGCGCAATTCAGCGATATGGGCGCGCTGACGCAACGCAATGTGGTGGCGGAAGCGACGGCGGAAAATGGCGTGGTGGCGCAGGAACGCGCCTTTGCTGCCGGGCGCCGTAGCGCTTGGGATCGCATTCAGGGCATGGTGAATGCGCCGCGGAGGCCCACCGATGCAGAGCTCGATCGCATGGTGCGTTCCATTGTGATTGAACAGGAAAACACTGGTCCGCAGCGCTATAGCGGGCGGCTGACCATCCAATTCGATGCCGATGCCGTGCAAAGCTTCGCCGAGGGTGCGGAGGTGCGCGCCGCGACTCTACCCTCAGGCGCAGCCAGCGAATCGCCGATCAGCAATACGCCCGCCACGCCTGTGCTGGCTTCTGTGGAAGCGACGGCGCGTTATGGTTCGCTCAATGAATGGCTGGAAATTCGCCGCCGCGTGGTAGCTGCTGGTGCAAAGATTGATATCATGGCGATCACGATAGACCGCGCGCATTTGAATATCGGGCTACGTATTCCCATCGGCATGGCGCCGGAGACTTTTGGCCAGCATGGCTTGCGACTGATGCGCGGGTCTGGAGCGCAGAATGATCAATGGCGGCTTGGCCTTGCCGGACGGTCCTGATCCTCGCCGGGTTTCGCATACGCCGCCGACGCTGGCGGGGGCTGGGCTTTTCACCCTGCCCAATCTGATCACGCTTGGGCGGCTTTGCGCCGTGCCGACAGCGATCTGGCTGATGTTGCAGCACCGGCTTGATCTGGCTTTTCTGGTTTTCATCGGCGCGGGGATTTCGGACGCGCTGGATGGTTGGATTGCGCGCGCCTGGAATGCCCGGTCCCAACTTGGTGCGGTACTTGATCCTGTTGCGGATAAGGCGTTGCTCGTTTCGGTTTATGTGACGCTGGCTGCGATTGGCGTGCTGCCAGATTGGATTGCGATCCTGGTGGTGTTTCGTGATTTGCTGATTGTGGGTGGCGTATTGGTATTGTGGGCGGTCGGTCTGCCGCCACGCATCAAGCCGATTTTCATTTCCAAGGCGAATACCGCGGCGCAAATTCTGCTTGCCGCTTTTGTGCTGCTGCTGGCGGGTTTTGGCTTCAGCGCACCCTTGCTATTGGAAGTGATGATCTGGGTGGTAGCGGCCACCACCTTTGCATCCGGCGCTGCCTATGTAATGCAGGCGGCGCGCCGTACCGCTGGCGGAACATCATGAGCGATCAACGCGCGCCCATCACCGCGCGACCGGTGCTCGCGCCACCAACGGTACCGCGTACAGCAACACGCGGGCAGCGCTGGGCGCTGTTTTTGGGTTTTGGCGTTGTGCTGGTCTTTGCGATTTGGCTGTTCCAGGGCATCCTCACACCCTTCGTTTTGGCCGCGACCATTGCGTATTTTCTCGATCCGCTCGCGACGCGCCTTGCGCGGCTTGGGCTGCCGCGCGGCATTGGTGCTTTTCTGCTGGTGACGGTACTCGCTGCCGTTACCTTGGTAGCGCTATTGCTACTTTATCCGCTGATATTGGCGCAGATTGGCGTGCTGGTGCAGCGCTTACCGGTTTACATTGCCGGCGTTGGGCAGGCATTGCGCGATTTGCTGTTGAAGCTTGAAGAAACGCTTGGGCCGGACATGCTTGATCAGCGCCTTCGCGAATTGGCGATCAATCAGGCAGCGTCCATGCTGTCCTGGTTGGGCAGCGCAGCGACGCGATTGATTGGCGGTGGCTTTGCGCTGTTCAGCGTTTTCACCTTTGTTGTTGTCACCCCTGTTGTCGCGTTTTATCTGCTGCGCGATTGGACCGATATGCTGACGCGGATCGAAAGCTGGTTGCCGCGCCGCAGTGCGAATGTCATCCGGCAAATTGCGCGCGATGCGGACCGTGTGCTGTCCGCCTGGCTGCGCGGGCAATTGCTCTGTTGTTTGGGGCTCGGGATTCTCTATGCCTTCGCCTTGCATTTTGCGGGGCTGGAGCTTGGTATCACCATCGGCATCATGTCGGGCTTTCTAACGTTCATCCCCTATGTCGGCTCCATGACCGGCTTTGCTACCGCCGTGCTGCTCGCCATCGGGCAATTCGGATCCTGGCAGGAAGTGCTGGTGATTGTCGCGATTTTCGTTATTGGCCAGGGGATCGAAGGCTATGTCATCTACCCCTATCTGCTCGGCAATCGGGTGGAATTGCATGCGGTTTGGGTGATCTTCGCACTCTTTGCCGGGGGTGTCGCTTTCGGGTTTCTTGGCGTACTGCTGGCCGTGCCCATGGCGGCGGCGATTGGTGTGGTGGCGCGCTATTGGCTGAGGCGCTATCTGGAAAGCCCAATTTATCTCGACCCACCACGGGCCGGGCAATGACGCGCCAATTGGCCCTGCCGCTGCCCTTCGCAGCATCCGCTGACGCGCGCGATGTGATTGCGGATTCCAGCAATGAAGCCGCGCAAAGGTGGCTGGCCAAGCCCGAAGCCTGGCCGCTTGGGCGTTTGGCGCTATTTGGCGCAGCAGGACATGGCAAGACGCATCTGGCGCGCGCGGCAGCAGCGCGTTTTGGCTGGCGCTGGCTGGATGGCATGGGCCTTCGCGGCCTGCCCGCGCCCGCGCTGCAGGGCAGCGTGATGGACGATGCGGATTGCGTGGCGGATGAGGCGGCACTGTTGCACGTGATCAATCTCTGCGCCGAACGGGGTGAAACGCTTTTGCTGATTGGCCGTGAAGCGCCTGCGCGTTGGCCCGTGCGGCTGCCGGACCTTGCCAGCCGGCTGCGCGCCATTCAGGCGGTTGGCATCGGGGCGGCATCAGATGCAATGCTGTCTGCTTTGCTGATTAAATTCTTCGCCGATCGGCAATTGCGCGTGGAGCCCGATGTACAGGCCTGGCTGATCGCGCGCCTGCCACGCGATGCGGCGAGCCTGGCTGAGGCGGTGGCGCGGCTGGATCATGCGGCGCTGGGTGCGGGCGGGCGGATCACGCGCGCCCTGGTGCGGCTTAGCCTTGGCGCATGGCTGCAAGGCCAGGGCGTTTGTGATGATTCCGAGACAGTGGGGCGCCTCCCCTCGCCATCCCCGGCGCCTCTGTTGTAGGAAGCGGCATGAGCGACATCATGCCCGACATCGAAGCCTTCCCGCTCACGGAAAGCCCGGCGCGCTTCAGCAATCGCGAGCTTTCCTGGCTCGCCTTCAATCAACGCGTCTTGGAAGAAGCCGGCAATCCGCGCCATCCGCTGTTGGAACGGCTGCGCTTTGTGGCGATTTCCGCGAATAACCTGGATGAATTCTATTCCGTGCGTGTGGCAGGTTTGGTCGGGCAGGATCGCGCCGGCGTGGTCACGCCATCGCCTGATGGGCTGACGCCATCGCAGCAGCTTGCCGCTATTCATGAACGTGCGCGCGCTTTGATTGATGGCCAGCAGCACGCCTGGCAGGATTTGCGCGCTGCGCTGCGTGAAGCGCATCTGATGGTCGTGGATCGGCCCGATTTGACTGAGGCCGATAAGCAATGGCTGGAAGAATGGTTCATGGACCGTGTCTTCCCCGTACTGACACCGCTGGCAGTGGACCCGGCGCATCCCTTTCCCTTCATTGCCAATCTGGCGCTTTGCCTGGTCTTAAAGCTGGTGCGCGAAGAAGATGGCGGGACCATGCGCGCGCTGCTACCGCTGCCGCCGCAGGTAGAACGCTTCATTCGCCTGCCATCGCGCCGCGGTGCGGGGGCCATGCGCTTCGTGCTGCTGGACGATGTGATCCTGCTCTTCCTGGATCGGTTATTTCCGGGCTTCGTCATTGCGGAAAGCGGGTTGTTTCGCCTGATCCGTGACACGGATGTGGAATTTGAAGAAGAAGCCGAAGATCTCGTCCGTTCCTATGAAAGCGCCCTGAAACGACGCCGACGCGGGCGCGCCATTCGCCTTTCTGTCACGGCAAATACGCCGCCCGATATTCTGGATTTTGTTGCCGAGGAATTGGATGCGCCGCGGTCTGAGGTTTTCGTGGTGGATGGGTTGCTTGGGCTTTCCGATCTGACGCAGCTGGTGGTGGATGATCGGCCTGATCTGCTGTTCACGCCCTATACACCGCGCTTTCCCGAACGCATTCTGGATTTCGGCGGCGATTGCTTCGCTGCCATCCGCGCCAAGGATATTGTGGTACATCACCCCTATGAAAGCTTCGACGTGGTCGTGCAGTTCCTGCGGCAGGCGGCGCGTGATCCGAATGTAATCGCGATCAAGCAGACACTGTATCGCACAACGCGCGACAGCCCGATTGCCAAGGCTTTGATTGAAGCCGCTGAGGCTGGCAAGAGTGTCACCGGTATTGTCGAATTGAAGGCGCGTTTTGATGAGGAACGCAACATTGCCTTGGCACGCGAATTAGAAGCGGCTGGCGTTCAAACCGTGTATGGCTTTGTCGAGCTGAAGACGCATGCCAAAGTAAGCTTGGTGGTGCGGCGCGAAGGCCAGCAGCTGCGGTCCTATGCGCATTTCGGCACGGGCAATTACCACCCGGTCACGGCGCGCATCTATACTGATCTTTCCTATTTCACCGCCGATCCGGCGCAGACGCGTGATGCCGCCAAGCTGTTCAATTACATGACCGGTTATGCGCGGCCCGAGACGATGGAAAAGCTTGCCTTCTCACCACTCACCACGCGCCCGACCTTGCTTTCCCTGATCCGTCAGGAAATTTCCTTTGCGAAGGAAGGCAAGCCGGCGGCGATCTGGATCAAAATGAATTCGCTGGTGGATGAAACGCTGATTGATGCGCTGTACGAGGCTTCGAAGGCTGGTGTGAAGGTGGATGCGATTGTGCGCGGTATTTGCTGCCTGCGCCCCGGTGTTGCGGGACTCTCCCAGAATGTTCGCGTGAAATCCATTGTTGGGCGTTTTTTGGAACATTCGCGCGTTTATGTTTTTGGCAATGGGCATCGCCTGCCATCGCGCCGCGCCAAGGTTTACATCTCATCGGCTGATTGGATGGCGCGCAATATGGATTGGCGCGTAGAGACCATGGTGCCGGTGGAAAACGCGACCGTGCATGCACAAGTGTTGGACCAAATCATGGTGATCAATCTAAAGGACACGCTGCAAAGCTGGCAACTTGGCCCAGATGGGCATTGGGCGCGGATCGAGGCGCCCGAAAACGGCGTTTCCGCGCATGAGTATTTCATGACCAACCCATCGCTTTCCGGGCGTGGTAGTGCGCTAGCGCGTGCGCCGCGCCGCCAGCGGCAAGATCGTGTGAAGCAGGATTGATGGACGGCGCTGCACTTGATGCGCAAACCGGCGCGATGAATACCGCCATACGCTGCGGCGTCGTGGATTTGGGGTCCAATTCGGTGCGCCTGGTCGTATTTGAAGGACGCGGACGGAATCCCGTCGCCATCTTCAATGAAAAGGCCGTGCTGGGGCTGGGCCGCGGACTGCATGATACCGGGCAGCTCAATACCGATGCTGTCGCGCAGGCGTTGACGATCATGCAACGCTATTATGCGGTGGCGCGCGCCATGGGGGCCGCGCCGATTGAGGTATTGGCCACGGCTGCCGTGCGTGATGCGTCGAATGGCGCGGCCTTTGTCACGGCACTCGCTGAAAAGCTGCCCGGCGTGCCGATCCATATCCTGACAGGCGATGAGGAAGCGCGGCTTTCCGCTGATGGCGTATTGCTGGGCTTTCCAGGCGCGGATGGGCTGCTGGGCGATATTGGCGGCGGTTCCTTGGAATTGGTGGAACTTGGCCAAGGCGCGCAGGGCAAGACTAGCAGCCTGCCGATTGGTACCATTCGCCTTGCAGATCGCGCGAGGGGCGATATCGGCAAGGCGCGTGCGATTGTCACGCAAGAATTGGCGCGCATGCCCTGGGTGCACAGTGCAGCCGGGCGAGATTTATATCTAGTGGGTGGTGCCTGGCGCGCCATGGCGCGCATGCACATGGCGCAAACCAGCTATCCGCTTTCCATTGTGCATCATTACGCCCTGACGCGCGACGAAGCGCGAGATCTATCCGGTGTGCTGATGGCCGCCACGCGGCGCACCTTGGAACGCATGCCAGGTGCTTCAAGCAAGCGCCTGGCAGATCTGCCCTTTGCTGCGTTAGTACTGCGTCGACTGCTCCGCGCAAGCGGTGCGCGGCGTGTGATTTTCAGCGCCAATGGTCTGCGTGAAGGCTGGTATGCGCGCCTGCTTGATGCCGCTGAACGCAAGCGCGATCCGCTGCTAGCCGCCGCCCATGAAATGGCACAGTGCCTCGGGCGCGACCAGACCATGCCGCCGGCACTTTTCACCTGGACCGCGCCACTGTTTGAGGATGAAACGCCGCTTGCGCTTGGCTTGCGCGAAGCCGCCTGTTGGGTGAGCGATATCGGCAGCCATGATCATCCGGATTACCGCGCCGAACACGCGTTTTTCCGAGTGCTGCGCCAGCCCGGCGTTGGCTTTGATCATCATGGCCGCGCCTTCCTCGCGCTCGCGGCGGCGCTTAGGTATGAGGCCGAGACGGAAGCGCCCTTCCTGCCTTCGGCGCGCCTGTTATTGGATGTCGGGACGCTGCGGCGGGCAGAGATTTTGGGCGCGGCGTTTCGCTTGGCTTATACGCTTTCGGGCGGCACGACCGTGTTGCTTGCAGGCACGTCTTTGGAACGTCGCGGTGGGCGGCTGATCCTGCGGCTTGTTGAAGGCAGCGGCGTTTTCGCTGGGGAAAGCGTGTTGCGGCGCTTGGAAACACTGGCAGCAGCGCTGGGCCTTGAAGCAAGCGTCCAGGTCATAAGTCAGAGCTAATAGGCGACCCAAAAGGATGACCGACCGGGGAGAAGAACCCGGTCGGTGCATTTTCAACCTCTCTACGGCATCGCGACATCAATGCCCTGGTAGAAGTAGTTCTGCGCGCGGATTTCATCATCCGAAAGGCGCCGACCCACCGGGATCACTACCGTGCCATCCTGGCGCGTGATCGGGCCTTCAAACGGGTGCAGCGTGCCGGCGGCGATGGCGTCGCGGATGCGCGTAGCCTCGCTCACCTCCTCGGGTGTCATATTGGTGAAGGGGGCCAAGCGGAACATGCCGCTGCCAAGCCCACCCCAGGTATCCGTGGGGCGCCAGGTGCCATCCAACACGGCCTTGGCACGCTCGGCGTAATAATCGCCCCAATTATTCACGCTGCTGGTCAGATGGGCGCGCGGCGCAAAGCGCGTCATGTCCGATGCTTGGCCGAAGCCGAAGATGCCGCGCTGTTCGGCCGATTGCAGCGGCGCCGGGCCATCGGTGTGGCTGCAAAGCACATCGCAGCCCTGGTCAATCAGGGCGCGGGCGGCATCGGCTTCGCGCGCCGGGTTCGACCAGGCATTCACCCAGACAACGCGCACCTTCATGGCAGGGTCCACCGACCAGGCGCCGCGCATGACGGTATTGATGGCGCTGATCACCTCCGGCACTGGGAAGGTGGCGACATAGCCAATAGTCTTGGAACGAGACTTGCGCGCCGCGATCACGCCCTGGACATAGCGGCCTTCGTAGAAGCGGGCATTGTAAATCGCCATATTGGCCAGCATGGTCGGGCCGGTGGCATTCTCGAAGAACACCCCCGGGTGCTGCGGCGCCAGGCGCTGCGTGGGGGCGAAATAGGAAAAGCTGGTGGTGAAGATCAGCCGATGGCCGGTGCGGACCAGCTGCGTCACCACGCGGTCGAAATCGGGCGGGGCCACGGATTCGACCGTGGTGGCATTGACGCGGTCGCCCAGTACCTCGGCCATGCGGCGGCGGCCCTGGTCATGCATGTGGGACCAGCCGAAATCGCCAACGGGGCCGATCAGGACCACGCCAACACTGAGGCGTGATTGCGCTTCGGCCGGCTGGCCGGTGAGCGCGGTGCCGGCAAGACCGGCGGAGCCGGCCATAAGGTGACGACGGGTGATGTTCATGATGGACTCCCTTAAAAACAGATTGGAGAGAGCAAATTTAGTACCAATACGGAAGGGGCTATCTGTCTGGGACGAAGGGCACGCCGAGGGAGGCTGGTCCCGCTGCCCCGCCGCGCCTTTCCCGCATAATGAGCACCAGCACCAGGATCGTGATCAGATAGGGCAAGGCCGCCAGAAATTGCGATGGCAGCGGCACGCCGGCCGATTGCGCATGCAATTGCAGGATGGTCAGCGCACCAAACAGATACGCGCCGATCATCGCCCTGAAGGGCAGCCAGGAGGCAAAGACTACAATCGCCAGTGCAATCCAGCCCCGCCCGGCAGTCATGCCGCTGGTCCAGAAGGGTGTCAGAACCAAGGACATGTAGGCCCCCGCCAAGCCCGCACAGCCGCCGCCGAACAGGATGGCAAGCAGGCGTATGCGCCGCACCGGATAGCCCAGCGCATGCGCTGCCGCGTGGTTTTCACCAACCGCGCGCAGCACAAGCCCCGCGCGGCTTTTTCTGAGGAACCACCAGACCGCAATCACCAAGGCGATGGAGGCATACACAAACGGGTCCTGATGGAAAAGCACCGGCCCGATGACAAGAATCTCGGACACCAACGGAACTTCGATCTTGCCGATGCCCGCGCGCTGTACGCCCACAAAGGGCGCGCCGATCACGCCGGAAAGGCCAAGCCCCAGAAGGGCCAAGGCAAGCCCCGCCGCGACCTGATTGGCCGCAAGCCCAAGCACGAGGGCGGCAAAAACCAAGGACAGCGCCATGCCGGCCAGCACAGCCACCAGTACACCAAAACCGGAAGACCCGGTAGAGATGGCCGCCGCAATGCCGGCGGCAGCGCCGACCACCATCATGCCCTCCACGCCCAGGTTCAAAACGCCGGCGCGTTCCACCACCAATTCGCCGATCGCTGCAATTAGCAGCGGCGTTGAAGCCGTGATAATGGTCAGGATGATGGCTTCGAACAGCGTCATGCGGCAGCGCCCCGCAGCAGGCGGAAGCGATACAAAAGCATACTATCACAGACCAGCACGAAGAACAGCAAAAGCCCTTGCAGTACGCGGGTTGCATCCAAGGGCATGCGCAACATGATTTGTGCATTCTCGCCACCGATGAAGGTGATGGCAATGAAGATGCCGGCGAACAAACAGCCAATGGGATTGAGCCTGCCCAAGAAGGCAACAATGATGGCGGTGAAGCCATAGCCAGGGGAAATGCCGGGCTGCAATTGCTTGACCGTACCCGCGGCTTCGAGCACGCCGGCAAGCCCAGCGAGCGCGCCCGAGATCATGAAAACCGTGATAATCAAACGCGTTTCGGAAAACCCAGCAAAGCGCGCGGCGCGGGGTGCTTCGCCCACCAGGCGAATTTCAAACCCCTTCAGCGTGCGGCCCATCAGTAGCATGAAGCCAAACACCACCGCAATCATGATGGGCGTGCCGATATTGATCCGCCCGCCCGCCATCAGCAGCGGCAGCGTCGCTTCTGCTTCAAACACCACGCTATTGGGCATGTTGAAGCCGGCTGGATCGCGCCAGGGGCCGCGCACCAGGTAATCCAGCAGCAATTCCGCGACATAAACCAGCATCAGGCTGCTGAGGATCTCATTGGCGCCGAAATGCGTACGCAGCAATGCCGGGATCACCGCGAAACAGGCGCCGGCCACGGCGCCTGCCAGCAGCATCACCGGCAAAAGCCCTGGGCCTTGCGTGCTGCCATGGGTGATGATGGCGATATAGCCGCCCGCCATGGCACCAAACAGGAATTGCCCTTCGGCACCGATATTCCAGACCTTGGCGCGATAGCAGACCGCAAGCCCAACAGCGATGAGCACCAGCGGCGTTGCCTTCACCGCCACTTCCTGCAAGCCCCAGGAGTCCGATAGCGGATCGAGAAAATAGGTCTGCAGCGCCGCTACCGGGTTCTTGCCGAGCAGCGCAAACATGATGGCCGCCGATATCATGGTTAGCGCAACCGCAATCATGGGCGATATCAGCATCAGGCTGATGGGCGTTTCGCGGCGCCTTTCCATAACCAGTCTCATCACGCCGCCATCCCCGCCCCGCCCATGAGTAGGCCGAGCGATTCACGTGTGGCTTTCGCGGCTGGCATGGCGGGTGAAAGACGGCCCGTGAACATCACGCAAAGCCGGTCTGAGATTTCCAGCAATTCATCCAAATCCTGGCTGATCACCAGAACAGCACTGCGCGCGCGCGCGAGATCCATCAGCGCCTGGCGAATGGTGGCAGCGGCACCCGCATCAACGCCCCAGCTTGGTTGCGCCACGATCAAAAGGCCGGGCTTGCGCTCGATTTCGCGGCCAATGACGAATTTTTGCAAATTGCCGCCGGATAGCGCGCGCGCTTCCGGATCGGCGGGGCCTTTGCGTACGTCAAAAGCGCGCACGACTTTTCCAACGAAGTCGGCCAGCTTGGCGCGATCCACCAAGCCGCGGCACAAAAAACCATTGGTGGCATGGCCTGACAGCAGCGCGTTTTCCGTGAGCCGCATGGCAGGCGCCACGCCATGGCCAAGCCGTTCTTCCGGCACAAAGGCCGCACCGCGCCGGCGGCGTTCATTGATGCCGGCGCGGCCCACCGCGACACCATCCATAATAATGGCCGCATCATGCGGCGCCAATTCTTCGCCGCTGAGGGCTGCAAAAAGCTCATCCTGGCCATTGCCGGCGACGCCAGCGATGCCCAGCACCTCACCAGCGCGGAGTTGCAGGCAAATCCTATCCAGCGCAATGCCATGCGCGTGAAGCGGCGGGAGTGACAGTGCCGAGACCGCCAGCCGCACCGGGCCTTGCGCTTCGATTACATCATGGCGGATGGGCACCACATCACCGCCCATCATCATGCGCGCGAGGCTTGCCGCGGTTTCTGCGCGCGGGTCGCAATGCGCCACCACCTGGCCGCGGCGCAGAATGGTCGCGGCTTCGCAAATGCGCCGCACTTCTTCCAATTTGTGGGAGATGTAGAGTACTGAATGCCCGTCGGCGCGCAGCCTGGCGAGCGTCGCGAAAAGCCCCTCGGCTTCCTGGGGCGTCAATACGGAGGTGGGTTCATCCAGGATCAACAGGCTTGGGTCCTGCATCAGGCAGCGCATGATCTCAACGCGCTGGCGTTCACCCACGGAAAGCCGCCAGACTTCACGCCTGGGATCAAGCGGCAGGCCATAGGCGCAGCTTGTTTCGGCAAGGCGGTCGGCGATGTCTTCCAAGGCGCCCGCGCCATCAAGCGCGAGAGCGATATTTTCCGCAACCGTCAGCGCCTCAAACAATGAGAAATGCTGAAACACCATGCCAATGCCAAGCGCGCGGGCGGCGCGCGGCGTTTCCACCTGCACCGGCGCGCCGCGCCAGACCAGCCGCCCAGCATCCGGGCGGAGCAGGCCATAGATGATTTTGACTAACGTGGATTTGCCGGCGCCGTTTTCGCCAAGCAGGGCATGGATTTCGCCCGGCGCCACTTTCAGGTCCACGGCGTTATTTGCCACCAACGCGCCGAAGCGCCTGGTAATGCCCTCAGCGGCGAGAAGCGGGGGGGAGGCCTGCATGACAGGCGTGTAACCTTTTTCGGGGGCGTGATCCATGCCGCGCGCCAAGGTGCCCTTCCTGGATAGCTTGGTGCTTTCAGGCTGAAGTCGTACCCGCGCGTCAGGCGCGCCTTACATGAGGCCAAGGGGTGCGAATAGCCGAGCAGCGGGTGGCCAGGCGTCAGCCAAGGCCTCCGGATTGATGATGGTGGCGATGCCCCCACCAATCAGCAAGGTGATGGAAGCGGCCCATGCCGCGCGCAAGCCGCGTGGGGAAGCACCATGCACGGGTTCGGGAGGGGACGAATCCCTATGGGGCTCGGGCTCGGATTGCGCTTCCTCAACCGCAAGCGTCGGTGGGGCGGCAGGCCGAGGTTCCTCCGCAGGAGGCGGGGGCGGCGAATCATTCCGGGAAAAACTCTTCGGTTCGGGCGCGGGCGGTTTCGGCATGGGGAATAACGTCCCGCATTGGCCGCAGCGCAAGGGGCGCGCGCGGTCGCGCAACAGTCGCTTCGGCACGTCAAACCCAGCAAGGCAATTCGGGCACTCACTCAGCATGTTCCTATTTTCCGTCACGACTGGCTTCTCGGCATGCGAAAGATTGAGCCCCCCACCCCTGCCATGCGAAACAGGCCTTATGGTGAGATTCGGGCGTGTCGGGCTGGCCTACCCAACCCCTGGGGGAGACCCCGGGCAGGCGGCCCTGCGCGATGTCTCCTTCGCGCTGGGGGAGGGTAGCTTCACCTGGCTGCTCGGGTCTTCCGGGGCGGGCAAAAGCTCGATCCTGAGGTTGATGCATGCCGCGATCCGGCCCTCAAGCGGCGTGGTTTCGGTGCTGGGCACCGATATCGGGCAGGCGGAACGCGCGGCACTCCCGGCGCTCAGGCGCAAGATCGGCGTGGTGCATCAGGAATTTCGCCTACTGGGCCATCTTTCCGCCTGGGATAATGTGGCGCTGCCACTGCGGCTTGCGAGCCGGGCGGAAGGCGCGGTGAAACAGGATGTCAATGAAATCCTTGATTGGCTCGGCCTCGCGGCAAAGGCCGGGCGTACGCCGACGGAGCTTTCCGGCGGCGAACAACAGCGTATCGCCATCGCGCGCGCCATCATCACGCGCCCGGCCTTGCTGATCGCCGATGAACCGACCTCGGAATTGGATGTGTTCGAAGCGCGGCGGTTGATTGCGCTGTTTGTGGAAATGAACCGGCTTGGCACTGCGATTGTGGTGGCGACGCATTCCGAGGATTTGCCGGCGCGCCACCCGGCGCGGGTCATTACCCTGGCAGAAGGCCGTGTCATTGATGCGCCGTGACGCAGGTGGCAGGGCGGACCCGATTGGCCTGCGCGGCGCGTTGGCGGATAGGCTGCTGGTGGCGCTGATTGCCGCCATGGCGCTTTTCGCGACCTGCGTGCTGGCGGGGCATGAGGCGGTGAGCCAACTCGCCAAGCGCTGGCAGCAAGGCGCGAATGCCGCCGTGACGGTGCAAATCCCGAACCCGACACCGGCACGGATGGAGGCGGCGCTGGAGGTGCTACGCGCCCTGCCGGCGGTGCGTGAGGCCCAGGCGGTAGACCCAGCCCGCATGGCGGAATTGCTGCGCCCCTGGCTCGGGGATGTCGCAGGGCTGCCGCTGCCCGGCGTGATTGAATTGCGCCTGGCCGATCTTGCCGCCGACCTGGTGCTGATCGGCGATGGGGTCGCGGAAGCCGTGCCGGGTGCCGTGACGGAAGCGCATGGGGTGTTTGTTGCGCGGCTTGCTGTCGTGGCGCGGGCACTGTCCGCTGCGGCCTTGGCGGCGCTTCTGCTGGTGGCGGTGGTGGGGGCTTCGGTGTTGGTTTTGGCTGTGCGCGCGGGCATCGCGGCGCGTCGGGATTCCGTGATGGTGCTGCATATGCTTGGCGCGGCGGATCGGGATATTGCTGGGCGTTTCGCACGTCGCACCGCCTGGCTTGCCGTACTGGGGGCGATTCTTGGGGTGGCCTTGGCAGAGGCCTTGCTGTGGGCGCTGTCGCAGCTTGCCGGTCCCATGCTGCCTGAAATCACCCCGCAAGACCTACCCTGGCTTGGCCTTGCGGCTATCCCGGCCAGCGCCGTGCTGATTGCCTGGGGCGCCACCATGGCGAGCATCCTTTTGTGGTTGCGGCGCCTGCCATGAAGCTGCGAAGGCTTTCGTTGCTGGCCTTGGCGCTGTTACTGCTTTGGCTTGGCGGTTTTATCTGGTTCTTGCGCGCCGTGCAGCAAGGCGCGGACGATGCCGGCGCGGCGGATGCCATCGTGGTGCTGACCGGCGGGACCGAGCGCGTCGAGACCGGCCTTCGCCTGCTGGAAGAAGGTGTACCGTCGCGGCTTTTCATCTCTGGCGTACATCCTGACTCGCGGTTGGCGGATCTGGCGCGCGGCGCGGGTGTGGACCCCGCGAACCTTACTGGCCGGGTAGAGCTTGGCCATGCGGCAGCCTCCACCCGCGGCAATGCGATGGAAATCGCGGCCTGGGCGAAACAGCGCAATTTTGCGTCCATCCGGCTGGTGACGGCGGGCTATCACATGCCGCGCGCGCGCACGGAATTGCGCCGCGCCATGCCGGGCTTGCAGGTGCGGGCACATCCCGTGACACCGGCCCGGCTGCGCGCGGATGGCGCCTTTCGGCAGCCGCGCAACTGGGGGTTGTTGCTCGGTGAATACATGAAATTCCTCGGCGCCGAGCTTGGGCTTTCGGCCTTTTTTGGTGGAAAACGCGCATGATCTGGCTGCGTTCGTTGGTCTTCAATATCCTGTTTATAACCATTACGGCGTTTTGCGCCGTGGTCGCGATGGCCTTGCTGCCTTTCCATCCGCGCTACATTCGCCGCTTCATTCGCCTTTGGGCGCGCGTTATCGTTTGGCTGCTGCGCATCATCTGCAATGTTCGCGTTGAAGTGACCGGTCTGGAACACATCGCGCCCGGCGCGTCGATCATCGCTTCAAAACATCAATCTGCCTTTGATACCTTTGTATGGCCCGCCCTCCTGGATCAGCCGAGTTACGTGCTGAAACGCGAATTGCTCGACCTGCCCTTTTGGGGCCGTGCGGCGCGCCATAGCGGGGCGGTGGCGGTGGATCGGGATGGCGGCGGCGCAGCGCTGCGCGCCATGGTGCGCGATGCGAGGCGCGTGCTCGATGAAGGGCGACCCTTGGTGATTTTTCCGGAGGGCACACGGTCTGCGCCCGGAGAAAAGTTACCCTATCAACCCGGCGTGGCCGCGCTGGTCATGGGCAGTGGGGTGCCTTGCTATCCGGTTGCGACCAATAGCGGGCGGCATTGGGGAAAGTGCGCCTTTCACAAGACGCCGGGGGTGATTGCCATTTCCATCTTACCCGCCCTGCCGGCTGGCTTGGCGCGCAAGCCGCTGATGCAAGCACTGGAAGAACAGATTGAAACGGAAACGGCGCGCCTGATGGGTGGGGCGTAAAGCGTATACTATTCTGCAGCCTTCCGCCTTCTTTCGCTTTCCGTCTTCAACTGCCCGCAAGCCGCGAGGATATCGCGGCCGCGCGGGCGGCGAATCGGGCTGGCATATCCGGCCTCATTCAGAATTTCGGCAAAGCGATGGATTGCTTCTGATGTGCTGGTCTTATACGGGCTGCCAGGCCAGGGGTTGAAGGGAATCAGATTCACCTTTGCTGGCATGCCGCGAATAAGCCGCACCAATTCCCGCGCCTCTGCTTCACTGTCATTCACGCCGCGCAGCATGACGTATTCAAAAGTGATGCGCCGCGCATTGGAAGCGCCGGGATAGCGCCGGCACGCCGCCAGCAGCTCCGCAATCGGGTATTTGCGATTAAGCGGTACGATCTCATCGCGCAATTCATCGGTGACTGCATGCAGCGATACCGCAAGCCCCACGCCCAACTCCGCCCCGCAGCGATCCATCATGGGCACAACGCCGGACGTCGAAAGCGTGATGCGCCGGCGCGACAGCCCAATGCCTTCATGATCCATCACGATCTTCAGCGCCTTGGCGATATTCTCGTAATTGTAAAGCGGCTCGCCCATGCCCATCACGACGATATTGGAAAGATGGCGCGGCACGCCATCCTTGGGGCTTGGCCATTCGCCATAGGAATCGCGCGCAGCGATGAATTGGCCAACGATTTCCGCCGCGCCCAGATTGCGCACCAGGGCCTGCGTGCCGGTATGGCAGAAGCGGCAGGACAGCGTGCAGCCCACTTGCGTTGAAATGCAGACCGCGCCGCGATCCTCATTGGCCGAGGGGATATAGACCGTTTCCACCTGCTGCTGGTCGCGGAAGCGAAACAGCCATTTGCGCGTGCCATCCGCGCTATCCTGTTGCATCGCCACTTCGGGGCGGCCCACCACGAAGCGTTCGGCAAGCTTCATTTGCATGGGCTTGGCGATGGTGCTCATACAGGCGAAATCGATTTCACCCTGATGATAGATCCAATGCCAAAGCTGTTGTGCGCGAAAGGGCTTTTCGCGAAGCGCTACCATTTCCGCGGCGAGTTCCTCACGCGAAAGGCCAACCAGATCGCGCCTGCCGTCGGGCAGTGTCGCAGGCGGCGGCGCGAAGGCCGCAGCTTTCGCCAATATCCGTGCGCGTTCGGCGTCGTTCAGATCAAGGACAGCGCTGTTCATTTCCGCGCCGGACATTCACGCGAAATCGTGTCATGAGCGGCGGCAAACCCGGTCAGGCTGAATTCGTCAATCACAGTGCCGCGCCCGCCAGCACCGGGGCCGCGCGCCGTGGCGCGATTGCTGCCGCGCATCGCGGCCACCGCCGCCGCGCCATCACGCGCAAAGGCGGAATTGCCGCCGGTGTAGAAGGGTAGGTTGGTCTGGACGATGGCCAGCGTGACCGCCGCATTACGCGGATAGGCATAGCCGGCCGAAATCGCCACTGCATCCCGCCCGCCGGGACGATGCGTGACCGTCAGCACCACCACTTGGCGATTCGGTTCGGTCTTGCTGGCGCGGGTGAAGGCGTAGCAGATTTTTTGTCCGTTTTCCTGATAGGTCGCGGCGGTCCAATCCCGGAAGGTGCCAAGTTGGCGCGGGCCAGCGGCTTGCGTGGGTGGCTGCGCGGGTTGGGCCGGGCGCTGCTGCGCCAGGGAAGGCAGGGCGGCCAGGGCCAGGCCAAGCGAAAGAAAGGGAATCAGGCGGGACATGGCGCTTTAGATACGCACCCCGGCGAGCAGGGGCAACCTTCGGGCCCAGGCTTTCCGCTTTTTCAGGGCTTCCTAGATAGGCGTCATGAAAGATGCCGCCGATGCCGCGCTTGCCGCGCAATATAACGCCTATCCCTATCCGGAGCGTGATCCCGGGGATGAGGCCAAACGCCTGATCATCGGCAGCCCGAGCCATTTGCGCGAAGTGGACCATTGGATTTTCGGCGCCCGCCGCCCGGCCAGTGAGCCTCTGCGTGCCTTGGTCGCCGGGGGAGGCAGCGGGGATGCGACCGTGATGCTGGCGCAGCAGATGACGAATGCCGGGCGCGCTGGCGATGTCACCTGGCTCGATCGTTCAGCGGCGGCGCGGCGCGTGGCGGAAGCGCGCGCGGTGGCGCGCAAGCTTGTCAATGTAGTGTTTCAGGAAGGGTCCTTGCTTGATCTGCCGGGCAGTGGGCTCGGCCCGTTTGACTACATTGATTGCTGCGGTGTGCTGCATCATTTGCCCGATCCGCTAGACGGCTTGCGCGCGCTGGTTTCCGTATTGGCGCCAGGGGGCGGTTTGGGGCTGATGGTCTATGCGCCGCATGGGCGCACGGGCGTTTACATGGTGCAGGATGCCCTGCGCCTGCTGGCACCGCCTGATGAGGCGCCGGCAGCGCGGGTTGAAATTACCAAGCGGCTCTGGCGGCAAATGCCTGAAACGGCGTGGCTCCGGCGCAATCCCTGGATCACGGATCATGAAAAGGGCGGCGATGCCGGGCTTTATGATCTGCTGTTAAATCCGCGCGATGTCGCCTTCACCGTGCCGGCCTTCAATGCGCTGATCCACGCGGCCGGTTTGCGCATTCTGTGTCTGGTGGAACCCCTGCGTTACGATCCGCTTTCCTATCTGGCAGACCCCAAACTCCGCCCGCGCATTGAAACGATGGATGCTGTGCAGCGCGCTGCCCTGGCCGAGGCAATCACCGGCAATATGGGCGTACATATCGCCTATTGCGTGCGCGCCGATGCGCCCGCGATCAGCGCGCCTTGGGATGATCTTGCTGCCGTTCCGTGCCTGCGTGAATTGGATGGCGCGAAGCTCGCCGCTAACCTGCCGCGCGATGGTGTGCTGCGCGTGACGTTTGATGGCCTGTCCGTACCGGTGCCCTTGCCGCGTTTAGCCAGCGCGATCCTGTCGCGCATTGATGGCAAGCGCAGCATTGGCGCGATTGGTGATGACCTGGCGCAGCATGGTACAGCGCGGGATGTTTTCGCGCGTGAATTCCAAGCTTTGGTCGCTGCGATGGAAAAGACGAATCGCTTGCTTGTTAGCGCCCCGTGAAATTTGGTTCGCGCTTTTCGAGGAACGCCGCCACCCCTTCGCGGCGGTCTTCCGTGCCGCGCGTCGCGTCCTGTTCCACCTCGGCCAATTCCACTGCCTCTGACAGGTTTTGAAATGGCGCAAGTGTCATTTGCCGTTTGATCACGCGCGTGGAACGTGGCGAGCAATGATGCGCGAGACCAGCGGCGTAAGCCTGTACAGCAGCGGCAAAACCATCTGCCAGAATCACGCGCACCAGCCTCATCAAAGCGGCTTCTTCTGCTGTCATACTGTGGCCAGACAGCAAAAGATCGGCTGCATTCATCGGCCCAATCAGGCGCAGCAGCTTCCAGGCGCTGCTATGTTCCGCGGCCAAGCCGCGCCGCGCAAAAGCCGTTGAAAGCTCACCCCCCCACTGCCATGAAGCGGATGTCGCAAAACAGTGTTAGGCAAAGCCCAACCCCCGCCAACGCACTATTGATGCCGGCAATCACGGGCTTGCCGATGTTGAGCATATAGGAATAGTGCCGTGCGAAATCCTCGGTCGGTGGCGCATCACCGGGCGGCGGTGTCACACCCGCATAGGTCGGGCGTTCCGTGCCGCGTGTCGCAATGGCGGAACCATCAGCGCCAACGCAAAACCCCTTGCCGGTCGCGGTCAGCACCATGGCACGCACGTTTTCATCTGCTACGGTCCGCGTAGAGGCAGCACGGGTTTCCGCTTCCATCACGCCAGCCCGCGCCCCGCCCAGATAACGCCGCCCGCCATCAATCAACACGCATTCGCACGTGATATAGCCAGCATTCTCTGAAACCAAATAAGCGGCAAGATCGGTCAATTCCTCATGACGTCCCGCACGGTTTAGCGGCACATCGGCGTGATCCAAGCCGCCGGGCCGTAGCCGCGCCGCCGCTGCCGCGGTCCGGAAAGTGCCGGGCGCAATCGCGACCAGCCGAATGCCATGGCGGCCCCATTCCACCGCAAGGCTTTTTGTCATCGCCAAAACGCCCGCCTTGGCCATGGCGTAAGGTACAGTGAAGGCAGCGCCCTGCAAGGCAGAGAGCGTCAGTATACTCAGCACCACGCCGGGCTGCCCCGCATCAATCCAGCCCCGCCCACTCCCCATGGTGCAATAGGCCGCGCCATGCAGCAAGGTCGCCAGCACGGCATTTAGTGCGCGCGCGGAAAGCTTGTGCGTCTATGCCAGAAAATTCGCCGCCGCATTGTTTACCAGAATATCCGGCGCGCCTTCGGCAAAGACAGCATCCAGCATGGCTTCCACCGCCGCTGAATCGCGGATATCGCAGCCATGCTCCGCAATATCCGGGCCAGGAATTTCGGCGCGCAGGGTCGCGGCTGTTTCCTGCAAAACAGATAGGCGCGGCCCGCAAATCGCGATGTGCGCAGCCAATTGCAGGTAGCGCCTGCCAATGGCGCGCCCCAAGCCGGTGCCACCACCGTTGATCAGCACGCGCTGTCCCTCCAACAGCCCAGGCACGAACAATGATCAGGCGCCCTTATAGGTGGGCTTACGCTTTTCGCGAATCGCCGCCAGCGCTTCCTTATGGTCATCCGTAGTATGCGCCACGGCCTGCATGGCGGAAGACATCTCAAGCACGGAATCAAGCCGATTATTCCAAGCCTCCCGCAAAAGCCGCCGCGCCATGCGCACGGCCTGCGGCGGATTGGCCGCGATACGCCGCGCGAGCGCGCGTGCCGCATCCAACAATTCCGCATCCGGCACCACCTGAGACACCAGCCCATAGGCCAGCGCCTGATCGGCTGACAGCGCATCACCGGTCAACGACATCTCGGCCGCCTTGGCAAAGCCCACCACACGCGGGAGCAGCCAGGCGCCGCCATCACCGGGAATAATGCCGAGTTTTACAAAGCTTTCCGCGAAGCGTGCGGATTGGCCGGCAATGCGCAAATCACACATGCAGGCCAAATCACACCCGGCACCCATGGCCGGGCCATTCACCGCCGCAATCACGGGGACTTCCAATTGTTCAAACATCCGCGGCAGACGTTGGATGCCGTGGCGATAGTAGCCGCGCGCCTGAGCTGGCGTGCGTTCTGTGGAACCACTCGCAGCCTCACCCATGCGGCGCACATTGCCGCCGGCGCAAAAGGCGCTGCCCGCACCGGTCAGGATCGCCACACGCGCTTTCGCTTCCGCATCGAGCTTCATGAAGGTGGCAATCAGCCCATCCTGGGTTTCGGGATCAAGCGGATTGCGTGATTCTGGCCGGTTCAATGTGACCAGCGCGATGTCATCCACAATTTCAACAAGTACGGGCGCTTCCATGGGGCCTTCCTTTCAAGATGGTCGGCAGAATGGAACGGGCACGCCAAGGCGGCAAGGCAAGGCAAGGCAAGGCAAGGCTTGCCGCGGTGTCCAGCCCCTTTTTTATGTACCAGTGATTTGTGGGTTTACTAAGCATGTTTCGGGTGCCGGCGGCCGCATTCCGAGGGCGTGGTGGGGCCGGACATGGTTATATTGGTGGAGCCATTGATTGATGACAGTTTGGGCC
>Ga0194119_10001161_pt1 | contig 48990 bp, 37 predicted proteins | sample TA2MahC100mmetaG_FD_148620 | JGI IMG/M metagenome (GOLD analysis project Ga0194119, IMG submission 148620) | Freshwater microbial communities from Lake Tanganyika, Tanzania - TA2015018 Mahale Deep Cast 100m | ecosystem: Environmental > Aquatic > Freshwater > Lake | place: Tanzania: Lake... | reverse complement strand
AGTAACGCGCGATCCCTGGAAGTCGATCTTGAGAAGGCCGTTGAACGAGAGCTGAAAGGGCTGGTTTTGTTTGTCACCCATTGGGTGCTGTCCTCCGCAGGGGTCTTCGCTGCCTTCAAACCCCTATGGATATTGATGCGGACGAGCATCCGGGAGATTCGCACGCGCGGCTCAAAACGGAAATGTGGGTCGAGTACTCCGACTCCGATATATTCGAATTCCCCTGCGGCCTGCCTGGCTTCGAGCAGGAGAAACGCTTCCTGCTTATGGAGCGGCCGGCCCTCCGGCCCGTTGTCTTTCTGCAAAGTCTGAGCAACCCGGAGCTTTGCTTCATCACGCTCCCGGCACGGTCCGTCGACCCCCGCTATGAGTTGAACATGGCCCCCGACGAGTTGAACCTTCTTGGCTTGGCCACCGAGGAGACCGGCGCCTGCGCCGAAAGTCTGTCGTGCCTGGCCATCGTTTGTCTGAACGGCGAGGGGCCCGCCACCGCAAACCTCCTCGGTCCCGTGGTACTCTCACGGGAAACACGTAAAGGTATTCAATCCGTCCGTGATGATCGCCGCTATTCGGCGCTCACGCCGGTTGGCGCCAACAATCATGATCGAAACAACGCGGAGGCCACTCCTGCCGGAATCGGTGCCGCGGATCGGTTTGCGGAGGTCTAGTGCTCATCATACGCAGGCGCCGGGGAGAATCGATCATCATTGGCGATGATGTGGAGATCGAAATCCTCGAAACTTCGCCGACGCAAGTAAAAATCGGGATTCGTGCCCCCAAGGAAGTTACGGTTCTCCGTTCTGAAATTCGTGACACTCGCGACGTAAATCGTGTCTCTCCGCTGCCCGACGCTGGCGCGGAAAAATTGTCGCAACTCGTCGAAACTCTCCGCGAAAAGTCCTTTCCTTCCGCCGGTAGTACCCCCTTATCGTCCTCAGTTGTATCCCCCGAACCTCTCAAGTCAAATAATCCCTAATACTCGAAGGCATACTCCCGATATGCCTAGTGTGGGAACGAGCTAGCCCGCTTGGGATAGCAATCGTAGCCACAAACCAGAACCCCGCCAATTTCCGTCCCTTTCCGGCCGTTCCGGCTCGGCGGGTCTAGCCTTTCAGGAGTAAGTCATGTCTTTCCGTATCAATACAAATATCGCCTCCCTGCAATCCCAGGAGTACTTGCGAAATACGAGCGAGAACCAGTCGAAAACAATCGGCCGTGTCACCTCCGGACTGCGGATCCTTTCCAGTGGCGACGATGCCGCCGGGCTCTCGATCGCCAATAGCTTTCGGAGCGACCAGGCCGTTTTGCGCCAAGGCATCCGGAATGCAAACGACGGACTGAGTACCCTCCAAACGATCGACGGCGGAATCAACAACATCAGCAAGCTGCTGGATCGCGCCCGCACCCTGGCTACACAGTCGGCTTCCGGCACCTTTATTGGAAGCCGGGCCGTCTTGAACTCGGAATTCGGCAGTGTAATGAACGAAATTGACCGCCAGGCACAGGCGATCGGCCTCAACTCCGGCGGCGAGTTCGCCAAAGCCCTCTCGGTCTTTATCGGCGGCGGAAAAGCCTCCGGCGGAATCACTGCGATTCAGAACGGCGCGTCACAAGTCGACCTGAGCAACTCGACGGTCGACGCCAAGAGCCTCGGCTTAAAGGGATCGCAGGCGCAAGGCGTCCCCTCGGTCGACATCGGCACCGGTTCCCCGTCCACCAGCGTTTCGGCCATCGTCAACGACTCGGCGAACCTCGCGTCGCTCGCCGCCGCCGGCTTCATGGACTTCTACTTCCGCGGCCCCGGCTTTGGCGACTCCTACCGCGTCAAGGTTCCGATCAACCTGTCGACCGTCACGACCGTCGATAACCTGGTCACCGCTATTAATGACGCCATCAACTCGGCCGGCACCGCCGTAAGTCCGTCGGCTACGGCCTTCAAGAACGCGAATATTTCGGCGTCGGTGGTCACCTCGGCCGATGGCAAGAAATCGATCGCTTTCAATTCCAGCGCCACCGCGTTCCAGGTCCAGGCGGGCGACCGGCTGGCGAACGCGCTGCTCGGCAACGTGACGTCGGCCTCGAATCCCACCGGAAAAGCGCTGGCCAACACCGTCACGGGCGGCTCCAATACCGCGGCCGCGGCCACCGCCTTCGGCGCCAGCGGCGCCGGGACGGTGTCGGTTCGCTTTACCGGCTCGGGTTTGAGCGCACCGGTCGACATCGCATTGACCGTCTCGGCCGCCACCACGATCGATCAAGCCATCACCAGCCTCTCGTCGCTGGTGGCCGCCAACGCCGGCCTGCAGGCCGCGGGGATCCGCCTGACTACGGGAACGCCCGGTACGCCCCTGGTGTTCACGTCAAATCTTGGGGAACGCTTCGAGGTCCTGAGTTCGGGTGATCTCAACAACCGCTTTGGGCTTGGCAGCTACCGCGGCTCCCTGGGCGCCTCGGGAACCTTTGACTACGCAAACGTGACCGGCAGCGCCGGCACCTTCGCCGCCGCGTCCGAGACGCTGGAGTTCTCCATCGGCGGTGGTCCCGCGACCGCTGTCTCCATCACACCGGCCGCCGCCAACATCGGCGCGGCCACCACGGCCCTCAACGCGGCCTTCGCCGCTAACACCACGCTGGCTTCGGCCGGACTTGTTGCCACTAACGACGGCACGAATATCACGATCTCCAGCTCGTCCGGCTCACGCTTCCGCGTGGCGTCCATCGGTGCCACCAATGTGTTCGGCTTCAACGCCGCGGGCGCAACCGGCGTCGGCGACGCCGCGGAGACGCAGGCGGGCAACACCGACGTCAACTTCTTCGCCTCCACCGGCATCCAGCACTCGGCCCTCCTGCCGTTTACACCCATCCGGAATGGCGGGGACGATCAAACCATCACGCTCTCAGCCACCGATACGGCCGGCGTCGAGCACTCCGTGCCGATTGTGCTTCGCAACGATTCTACGCTTCGCAACGCCGGGAGCGTCGATGAAGCGGTCGCCGCGATCAATCGCGCGATTGAGCAATCGAACGATTCGACGATCCGGCAGATCGTGGCTGTAAAGGACAAGGCGTCCGGCGCCGGCGCGGAAGGCATCAAGTTCATCTCAACACTGAAGCAGTTCAAAACCTCGGTCGGTACGAATGCCTCCGGCGCCGGCGTTGGAAATCAAGGCACTGTCGTCACGTCGACCAACGTCGGCAGCGGTTCCACAGTCGACATCAGCACCCAGGCCGGAGCGGAAAACGCAGTGAATGCGCTCGCCGACGCCGTTACCCGGCTCGGTGACGCCCAGGCCGTGGTTGGCCGCGGTCAAAATCAGTTTTCCTTCGCCGTCAACCTCGCCTCCAGCCAGGTTGCCAATATCGCCGCCGCTGAGTCCCGGATCCGCGACGCCGATCTCGCCGAGGAAGCCGCCAACCTCACGAAGGCTCAGATCTTGTTGCAGGCCGGTATCTCCGCCCTGTCCCAGGCCAACACCGCGCCCCAGCAGGTTCTGTCGTTGCTGCGGAACTAATTCGGCCCGGCCCTCTTCTACCCCCCGATTTTTCTTACCCTATTCCTCTTCGCCTCTCTCCGGGCTCCGATATGGTCCTTGAACGGCCAGATAGAAGCCACTCGTCGCGAAAAGGATTTCAAGACGGCTTCTCTTCTGGTTTCGGAATCATCAGAAACCCTGTTTCAAGGAGAGAAACATGTCTTTTCGAATTAATACGAACGTCGCCTCGTTGCAATCGCGCGAGTATCTGCGGCAAACTTCAGAGTCCCAGGGCAAGACCATCGGACGCGTCACGTCCGGTGTTCGCATCCTGGCCAGCGGCGACGACGCCGCCGGTCTAGCAATCGCCAACACCTTCCGCAGCGACCAGTCGGTCCTTTCGCAAGGTATCCGGAATGCCAACGACGGTCTCAGCACGCTGCAGACCATCGACGGCGGTATCAACAACATCAGCAAACTCCTGGACCGCGCCCGGACACTCGCCACGCAATCCGCCTCCGGCACCTTCACCGGCAGCCGGACGGTGCTGAACAGCGAGTTCCAGAGTGTGATTTCGGAAATTGACCGCCAGGCGCAGGCCATCGGTCTCAATACGTCCGGTCAGTTCGCCAAGTCGCTGTCGGTCTTCATCGGCGGCGGAAAGACCTCCGGCGCCGTCACGTCGATCACCAACGGTTCGGTCGGCGTCGACCTGTCCACGTCCACTGTGGATTCGCGCAGTCTCGGGCTCAAGGGCGTGCAGGCGCAGGGTGTCAGCTCCATCGACATCGGTACCGGCTCGGCGTCCACCAGCGTCAACGCGATCGTCAACGACGCGACGAACGTCGGCTCGCTGGCGACGGCGGGTTTCTCCGACTTGTACTTCCGGGGGCCCGGTTTCAGCGACGACAACCGCGTGAAGGTTGCCGTCAACCTGTCCGGCATCACCGACATCGACACTGCGGTGACCAACATCAACGCGGCGATCGAAAACGCCGGCAACGGCGTGTCGGCCTCAGCCACAGCCTTCAAGAACGCCGGCGTGAAGGCGGTCGCGGTGACCGATTCCACCGGCAAGAAGTCGATCGGCTTCACGTCTTCCGGAACAGCATTCCAGGTCGAAGCGGGTGACCGTCTCTCCAGCGCTCTGCTAGGGAACGTGACCTCGACCTCCAATCCCACCGGCAAGACCCTGACGAACACCCTCACCGGCGGCTCGGCCACGGCGGCCGCAGCCACCACCTTCGGCGCTTCGGGCGCAGGCACAGTGACCGTCCGCTTCCAGGGCGCCGGGCTCGCCAGCCCCGTCGACATCGCGCTGACCGTAGCCTCGGGTACGACGATCGAAGCGGCTCTCACCAGCCTCACGTCGCTTGTCGCGGCAAACAGCTCGCTGCAGGCTGCCGGCATCACGGCGACTACGGCCACGGCCGGATCGGCGCTGGTCTTCACGTCGAATCGCGGCGAGCGCTTCGAAGTCCAGGCCTCGGGTGACCTGAATAACCGCCTGGGCCTCGGCAGCTTCCGCAGTTCCACGGGCGCATCCGGCACCTTCGAGTACAACTCGACGACCGGCGCCAGCGGCACCTTCGGTGCGGCTACCGGCACGGAGACGCTCGAATTCTCGATCGGCGGCGGTTCCACCATCGCCGTTGCCGTGACTACCACGGCCACGACCATCGCCAATGCCACCAGCGTGCTCAACGCTGCGTTCGCCGCCAATGCCGGACTCGCTTCGGCCGGCCTGGTTGCCGCTAACGACGGTACGAACATTACCATCAGCAGCTCCAACGGTTCCAAGTTCCGTCTGAATTCGGTCGGCGCGACGAACCTGTTCGGCTTCAACTCCGCCTCAGCCACGGGTGTCGCGGACGCGGCCGAAACGCAGGCCGGTAACACGGACGTGAACTTCTTCGCGGCCGCCGGCTCGCAGCAAACCTCCCTGCTGTCGTATACGGGTATCCGGAACGGCGGCGACGACCAAACCGTCACGCTCTTTGCCAACGACGCCAATGGCGTCGAGCGTTCGCTCGCCGTCGTTCTTCGCAACGACACCACCCTGCGTAACGCCGGCACCGTCGACGAGGCTATCGACGCCATCAACACCGCCCTGCAGCAGTCCAACGACACGACCCTCCAAAAGATCGTCGCTGTCAAGGACAAAGCGAGCGGCGCGGGCGCCGAAGGCATCCGCTTCATCTCCACCCTCCAGAACTTCCGCGTATCGATCGGTACAAACGAAGCCGGCACGGGTATCGGCAGCCAAGGCACGGTTGCGGCGGCCGCAACCGTCGGAACCGGCTCCACCGCGGACATCGGTTCCCAGTCGGCAGCGGAACGCGCCGTCACGGCGCTGGCCGAAGCGGTCAACTCGCTCGGTAACGCGCAAGCCGTCGTCGGCCGCGGTCAGAACCAATTCACCTTCGCCGTCAATCTGGCCCAATCCCAGTTGACCAACCTCGCTGCGTCGGAGTCGCGAATTCGTGACGCCGATCTGGCCGAGGAAGCGGCCTCGCTGACGAAGGCTCAAATCCTCCTGCAGGCCGGCATCTCGGCGTTGGCGCAGGCCAACTCCGCGCCGCAGCAGGTGCTCGCCCTCCTCCGGGGATAATTCGCCGTCCGGGCGGTTATCTTCAAATCGAAGCTAACGGGGCTGCCGTCCTTGGCAGCCCCGATTTTTCTTTAGGATCAATCCTCTAGAGCCACTCCCGCGACGGGTCGATCTCCTGTTCAGATGGCGACACAGGCTTCCACGCTGGCTACGGCTCAATCTCTTCACCGGTCCGGCGATCTCATTCTCGCCGAATCTCTCTATCTCAAGCTGCTTGATGCGAACCCGGCCAACTCCGAGGGGCTTCACTATCTAGGTCTGCTCCACGCCGATACCGGCCGCGGCGAAACCGCCATCCAACTCCTCCGCGCCGCCATCGCCTTTGAGGGTCCGCAGCCGTCCCTGTGCCGAAATCTTGGAATCGTGCTGGAACGCGAAGGCAACAGACCGGCGGCCATCGCTTGTTATCTGCAAGCCGCCGGGGATTCTGCTGGCGATGCGGCACTCTTCGAGAAAATCGCCCGCCTCTGCGCGCTGGAGCGCCGCTTCGGCGACGCCGCCAATGCCTGGGATCGATGCCTGGCGCTCTCACCGGCCGGCGGCGGCCGCGCGCTCGAATGCAGGAAGGAACGCGCCCGGTGCCTCGCGCTCGACGGCCAGCGAAATCCCGCGTTCGCTGAATTTCAGCGAATTCTCGCCGAGGATCCCGTCGACGTGAGCGCCCAGTTCGACGAGGGCGTACTGCTCATGCAGACCGACCGGACCGCGGAAGCACGGGAGAGTTTTGCCCGTACCCTCCTGCTCGCACCTGGCCATGCCGAGGCCGCCAACAACTTAGGGATTCTCCAGCAGATCGAAAAACAGTACGCCTCGGCGATCGGAAACTACCGGCACGCCATCGTGGCGGACCGCTCGCTCCACTCCGCCTTCTTCAACCTGGGCTCGGCCTGGCACGAATTCGGCCAAGCGCGCAAGGCCATCTGCGTGTTCCGAAAGTACTTGAAGCTGCAACCCGGCAACGCCGCCGCATGGACCAGTCTAGGCAACGCCTGGCTGGCCCGGAACGACCTCTCCAACGCTGGCGAATGCTACCGGGAGACCCTCCGCCTCGCACCCGGCGAGCCCGCTGCGCTCTGGAACCTCGGAATTTCCGCGCTCTTGGCCGGCGACCTTCAGGCGGGTTGGCAAGGTTACGAGCGCCGGTTCGATGTGGAGGGCGCCACACCCCGGCGCCCCTTCGCCGCTCCCATTTGGAACGGTGAGAACATCGAGGGAAAGACGCTCCTCTTCCACGCCGAACAAGGATTGGGCGACACTTTGCAATTCATCCGGTACGCGCCCCGGTTCGCCGCCGAGGGCGCCCGTGTTCTGGTCGAATGCCAGGCCCCGCTCCTTTCGCTGCTCCGTGGACTGCCGGGCGTCGATCAGTGGTTTGCCGCGCCAACCGGCAATGGCTCTGGTCCCGCGCCCGTGGATCACCTCCCGGTCTCCGATTTTCAACTCCCAATGCTCTCGGCGCCAGCCGTCGCCAGAACCGGCGCCGGCGACATTCCGCTGCCGGGTGGCTACCTGAAAGCGCCTCGCGATACCACGCGGCGCTGGGCGGAGTGGCTCGGGCCGCGCACCTCGGCGCAACGCTTCGGTCTCGTCTGGGCCGGAAACCCAAATCACAAGAACGATCGCAATCGCTCCATCCCGGCCAGGGCGCTCGCGCAGTTGGCAAACGTCCCGGACGTCGAGTGGGTCAATCTGCAAAAGGGCCATCCAGCCCCGGCCTCGCTCTCGCTCCGGTACGCCGCGCCGCTTCTGTCCGACTTCGCCTGCACCGCCGGCCTCATCGCCAATCTCGATGCCGTGGTGAGCGTCGATACCTCGGTCGCGCACCTGGCCGGCGCTTTGGGCAAACCGGTCTGGATCCTGCTTCCCTACGCACCGGACTGGCGCTGGATGCTGAACCGGAGCGACTCGCCTTGGTACCGTTCGGCCCGGCTGTTCCGGCAACCGGAGCCCGGCGACTGGGCGTCGGTCCTCCAGGAGGTCCGAAAAGCGCTCCGCCGTTAGCGGCATACTGAAAGCTTGAGTTCCGAACCCGTCTTACTCAACGACTTCCGCCGCCAGTGGGCCGATACCAAGGACGATGTCCTGGCCGCGGTGGCCGAGACCGGTGAAAGCGGTTGGTATGTCCTCGGCCAGCAGGTGCGGGAGTTTGAATCCGCGCTCGCCGCATTCTGGGGCCTCGACCACGCCATAGGCGTCGCCAGCGGCCTCGATGCCATCGAGATCGCCCTGCGTGCGGCCGGCCTGCGGCCCGGGGACCGCGTGTTGACCACTCCCTTATCAGCCTTCGCCACCACCATGGCCATCGTCCGGCAAGGCGCCATACCCGTCTTCTGCGACACCACCGTCCAGGGCCAGATGGACCTGGACGAAGCGGACCAGGCCCTCCGGGCGATGCCCGGAATCCGCTTTCTGCTTCCGGTCCATTTGTACGGAATCCCCTTGCCGGCCGAAAAGCTCCGGAAGCTGATCGAAGTCCACGGTCTAAGCTGCGTCGAGGATTGCGCCCAGTCGATCGCGGCCAACACGGGACGTGCCGGCCTTGCCGCCGCCACGAGTTTCTACCCCACCAAGAATCTGGGCGCTCTTGGCGATGGCGGCGCGGTGTTGACCGGTGACGCCGCACTCGCTGCCCGCGTCCGCCAACTCCGGGACTACGGCCAATCGGCAAAATACGAACATGCCGAAATCGGTTGGAATAGCCGTCTCGACGAATTGCATGCCGCCGTGCTGCGGAGGGCCTTCCTGCCCCGGCTTTCTCAATGGACCGCCCGCCGCCGGGAGATCGCCGGCCTGTACCTTTCGCAGTGGCGCTCCCGGACCGTGCGGCCCGTGGCTTGCGTGGAGGATCTTCCCGGCTCCTGCTGGCATCTCTTCCCTACACGGATCTGCGAAGGAACCCGGGAAACCGTGGCCGCGCATCTTAAGCGGTCTCAAATCGCCACAGCCGTTCATTACCCTGCGATCATTCCCAGCCAACCCGCGATGTCCGGCGTGAATCACGCCGAATTCGGCGACCTCCCCCGCGCCCGCGCCCTCGCCGCGACCGAGCTCAGCCTTCCGATTCACCCGTACATGACCAACGACGAAGTCGCCCGGGTCCTCGCCGCTCTTCCAGAATAAAACGATATATATAGAAAATAGCGTTCACAAGACTTCGAAGAAAATTTCAAGTGCCTGTAAGCTGCGAATAACACAACACTTATTGAACGACACAACGAAGCACGGAACCGCCTCGGAGTTCGATTCGCCCATCTCGCCTGCTATACTCAGGGCGCATTTGGAACTATGTCGAACCTTACCAGTTCCGGCCCCTGCACGGTTCACCTGCATTGGGTCCGGGAGACGCCGTCGCGCGCCCTCGCCCATCCCGTTTCCCGCTCCCTGACCGATCTTGCCAGCCTGCCCGCGCCCATCGTCGAAGCCCTGCTGCGCCAGCCAAGACCCGAGTTCGAACTCCACCTCCCGCCGCTCTTCCATGTCCGGGACCAGAGCGCCGTCGAGTGGGCGGCCCGCCTTGTGTACCGTTGGGACGCCGCCGGCCGCCTGGTCGCCGAGGACCCGTCAGACCCGGCGCCTACAGCCACCATGAACCTCCACCAGGCGATCGTACTAGTGGCGCGCGCCGCCACCAACGACGCCACCCCGCTCACCCTCGCCGCCGAACCCGGCCCGGCCGGCGTTCTTGGGACCTTCCGTCATTTTGAATCGCACCGTTGTCAGCCAGGCCGGAGCCTCCCCCTCCGCCAACCGGTCCGCCGGGAACTCAGCCTCGTCTTACAACGTCAGATCCGTGCCTGGATGCCCGCGCTGCACTGCCGCACCCTGGACGATTTTGGGACCCTCCGTCAAATTCATGCCTTGCTGGCCTACTCAGTGGCCGCGCCCGCGGCCGGCATGCGCATTGACGAGTATGTCGTCGATCCCCTTCATCAAGAAGTACTTACGCAGGCCTGCCGGCGGATTCCGAACCACCTGCCTGCCCGCCTCGGCGAAGTGTGTACCGCACTTTCCTCCTATCCGGACGCCGAGGCCGTTGCCGCCGGCCTTTCGCCGCGGAACGCTACCCGTATCCTTGCCGGCGTTCTCCGGCAACCCCGGTTTCTCCATCTGCTCTTCCGCCGGGAGGCGGAGTTGATCGGCGCAGTCGTACGGTTCTTCGCCGCGGTCCACGGTTGGGCAGGCCGCATGGCCCTGAACCCGTCCGATGCCGGCGTACTCCGCGAGATCCGGACCTCGTTCGGAACCGTCAACGACCAGCTCTCGAACGGCTTTCAGCGAAGGTCGCACTTTCCCCTCGGGTCGCTCGCCCTGGTGGAGGCCGCGCGCCTCTTGGACTCCGGGTTCCTTCTGGAAGATCCGGTAGACTTGGAAAACGCGGCATGAACTACACGGGGAAGAAGGTCCTTGTAACAGGGGGCCTCGGATTCATCGGAAGCAACTTGGCCTGCCGGTTAGCGGAAGCCGGCGCGAAAGTCGTGGTGCTGGACTCCTCGGTCCAGGGCTGCGGCGCGAACCGGCGGAACCTCGCGGGCTACGATATTCCGGTCATTGACGACGACATCGGCAACGCGGCCCGCCACGCGGAACGCCTGCGCGGCCTGGAGGCCGTCTTCAATATGGCCGGCGAGATCAGCCACATCAACAGCATGCGTGATCCGCTGCGCGATCTGGAGCTGAACACGACCGCGCAACTGCGCTTCCTGCTCGCCCTGCGCGCCATGCAGCCCGGCGTGCGAGTCGTCTACGCCAGCACGCGCCAGGTCTACGGCGTGCCGCAGTTCCTGCCGATCACCGAGTCGCACCCGGTGAATCCAATCGATTTCAATGGCGTCCACAAAAACGCCGCGGCCAGCTACCATCGTCTGCTGAACGCCAGTGGCGACGTCGATGCGACCATCCTCCGCCTCACGAATGTCTATGGGCCCCGCATGGCGCTCAACATTCCCGAACAGGGCGTGCTGGGCCACTTCTTCCGGCGGGCGCTCAATGGCGAGCCGATCGAAATTTTCGGTCACGGAGAGCAGCAGCGCGATCCGGTCTATATCGACGATGTAGTCGACGCCTGCTTGCTGTGCGCCTCGCGCCACCGCTTGCCGCACGCCAACCTAAACGTCGGCGGTCCAGAGGCGCTGCCGCTCGCCGAAATCGCCGGCGCCCTGGCCGCGGCCGGCGGCTGCGAGATCCGTTTCCGCGACTTCCCCGAAGGACACAAGTCAATTGACATCGGCAGCTACTCGACCGATTCGTCGCGCATTGCCGCGACCATCGGCTGGAAACCGGTCACGTTGTTTCCGGCCGGCGTCGCCAAAACGCTCGAATACTACCGCGAGCACCGGAGCCACTATCTGCCGTCATGATGAACCCGGCGGAGTTTGACAACATCGCCAAGGCCGAGAACGATTTCTGGTGGTACCGCGGGCAGCGCAAGATTATGTTCGGCCTGCTGGACCGGGTCGCGGCAAATCGAAAGTTCCGGCGCGTGCTGGAGGCCGGCGCTGGCACGGGCCACTTCGCGCAAGCTCTGGAGCAGCGATACGGTTGGCCGATGTTTCCGCTCGACCTGGGTTGGGAGGGTCTGGAGTACGCCAAGCGCCTGGGTGTGAGCCGCCTGGCGCAGGGCGACATCCAAGCGCTCCCTTATGCAGAGAACGCCTTCGACGCAGTGATTAGCATGGACGTCATCGTCCACCTGCCACGCGGCGAAGAAGATAAGCCGCTGCGTGAGTTTCACCGTGTTCTGGAGCCCGGCGGATTACTGGCCTTGCGCGCCTCGGCGCTGGACGTTTTGCGCAGTCACCATTCTCAATTTGCGATGGAGCGCCAGCGGTTCACGCGCGCGCGGCTCGTCGATGCCGCTGCGGCGGCCGGGTTCCGCGTGCTGCGTTGCACCTACGCGAATTCACTGCTCATGCCGGTGGCCCTGCTGAAGTTCCGTGTAATCGAACCGCTCTCGGGCGCGCCGCCGCAGAGCGGCGTGCAGCCGGTGCCGCCGTGGCTCGACCGGTTGCTGTACGCACCGCTGGCGGCGGAGGCCAAACTCATCGCCGGCGGCGTGGATCTGCCGTTGGGTCAATCGCTGATTCTGCTCGCGGAGAAGTAGCGCCTACTGTTTGCACGCCAGCGCGCCTTCGTGATCGGTGACCTCCAGGCCGGTCAGGCCGACGCCGAGGCGCCGTGGATCGTTCGGCGGGGACACCGGCTCCACGGCGGTGACGATCTCGAACGTGTTCTCGCCCGCCACGGTCGCGGCTTCGAACTGGAAGGCGCCGGAGTGTTCGGGGCCCATCTCGATCATGGCCGCCGGCCAGCCGTTCCAAAGCACGCGAACCTGGTTGGGGCGCCGCAACGACATCAAACGGGCCGACACTTGAATCGGGCCGGCCGTCCCGGTCGAGAGCCGCAGCCGCCCTCCCTTGGTCGACCAGCGCCAGGAGCCGGCCGGGCCGAACTCGGGCGGATACCAGCGGTCGTCGAACTCAATCCGGCACGGCGTGGCCGACGCGCGAAGCTCGGGCAGGTTCGGGGTGAAGACGGCGGCATGGGCGAACACGGAGATGCCTTTGGCGATCCCGCTGAACCGTTGCCACGTGTCCGGCTGCGTTCCGCAGCCGGAGCAGAACACGGCGCACGGCGGCGGCATCGGAGAGGGAAACCGCTTGCTGGAGTTCGGGACCTGAATGTACTGAAACTCGGCGGCGGGAACGGCGGCCTTCAACTGCGCCACCAGCGGGTAGTCGTAGTGATCGAGAAGGTTGGCGATGCCGATGCGGGTGCAGCCGGAGTTTTTCAAAGCTTCCACGGCCTGTTGAAAGGGATGTTGGTGCATCTGGCGCCCGTAGTAGTAAACCGCTTCGCGCGGCGCCGTCAATACGCTGCGCTGACCTAGCAGAGGCCGCATCTCATTGTCGAATGCAAACGGCAACGCCAGAATGAAGGCGGCGGCGCCAAGCCACGCCGGCAGCAGCGCTGCGGCGATCGGCGTACCAAACACGAAGAACGCCAGGTGCAGCCGCGTGTGCCAGGGCTGCCACTGCAGGAGCAAACAAAACACCGCCGCCGCCGAGAGCAGCGCCAACGCCGCGTAGCGCATTGGGCCGCCGCGCCGGAGGGCGATCGGAACGGCGATGAGCAGCAGCGCGAAGTGCAGTGTGTTCGGCGCTCGAATCTCGTCGAAGGAGAAAGGAGGGACGGAGAAGGTGGTGGCGCACCAGGTGGTTTGCGGATCGTTCGGCGACTGGCCGGCGGCGTTGAGTAGCTGTACGGCTGTCTGTTCGGCGAAGCGATTCCAATCTTCGGCCGGTGTCGATACGTGGAGGGCCGCATTGCGGATAGCGTTCGAGAAGAACGTTCCCGGCGTGATCGAGCCGTTGACAAACTGGCAGCCGCCGCCGGGCATCTCCGGCGTCGCCGCGAAAAAGTGGCCGGTGAACTGGCGATAGCGGAGGATGGTTGGTGCATTGATCGAAATCGCCAGCGCCGCCGCGGCGGCCAGGGCTCGCCATCGCTCCGGATGCCGCCGGAGGATAGCCGCTGCGGCCACGGCCAGCGCGGGCAACCACGGTATAGCCGTCGACTTCGCCAGCAGGGCCAGGCCGGCGGCCGCGCCGGTCAATAGCGCGAACAGCAGCCGCGGTCTTTCGCGGAAGGCGAAGACGAAGCAAGCGGCGATGAGGATCCACGCCGCGGCCACGAAGTCGTTCTTCGCGCCGGAGGCCTGCAACACGCCTTCGGGAATCGATGCCGCCAGCAGCGCGGCCACGGCTTGCCGCGCCGGGTTCGCGCCCAGGTATTTCGCCAGCAGCGACGCCGCGGCGATGGCGTGGAGATAGAAGAGAAACTGCGGCAGCGGCATGAACCGGTCCGAGCCGCTCAAAACGTGGAAGTGGAGCGAAAGGAACTCGGCTCCGGGCGTCAGCAGTAACTGGGTCAGGGAATATGCCGGGTAGTGCGCGACCGAGCCGTGTTGCGCCCAGAAGAACACTCTGGGGGCGTGATAGACGATCGCATCGACGGTATTTGGCGGCGAGGCCAGCGAGGCGAGGCCCACAAGGGCGGCCAGCGCGCCGGCCGCGAGCCAGGGCCATTCCAGCTTCGGGCGCTCCCACCGCCAATCGGCGTGCTTCCACGCGACGGCCGCGATCAAAACCCAGAAGATCGCAACCTGTATCCGCCCGATCGCGGCGAAGGGACTCAGCGCCTCCACCGCCGCGACGGCGCAGAGTGTCCAGATTGCGCTGGCCGCGAACACGCGTAGCCGCAGAGATTCCAAGGGCAGCCGGCCGGCCGCGCCGAACAGGGCTACCCAGGCGGCCAGGGGAAGGAGAATGAACATCGGCTGTTAGTCCTGCCGGGCCGCGGCGGCATAGTCGGTTGGGGCGATCCAGCCTGGGTGTGGCCGGGTGGAGGAGACGATGTCTCCGTCCGGATGAAGCTGACGCCACTGGTCGAGGCGCGAGCCGAGCTCGGCCGCAATGCGCGGATTCCGCGCGGCGACGTCGTTTTTCTCGCCGGGGTCGGAGGCGAGGTCGAACAGATAATCCGGCGCGCGCGGCGCGCCCTCCTCGACTACGCGAACCAGCTTCCAATCGCCGTGGAGAACAGCGAAGCGATAGTCGGCCTTTTCGTTCGATTTGACGGCGAAGAAAAGCGGCTCGCGGCCGATGGCCGTCCGCGTTCGAAACTGCCGCCAGAGGTTAAGCCCGTCCAGCGGCTTGCGGCCTCGCGGCTCGAGGCCGGCTGCGCCCAGCAGCGTCGGGAAGAGATCGTACGCGGTGGTGACTTGACTGGACTTTGTGCCGGCGGCGAGGCTGGGGTGGCGGATGAGGGCGGGCACGCGGATGCCGCCTTCGTAGGTGGTGCCCTTCGACCCTCGCAGCGCGCCGTTGCTGGCCCCTGTCACCAGCGCGCCCCCGTTGTCGCTTAGGAACAACACGATTGTGTTGGGCTCGTTTTCGACCGCCGCGAGCACCTGACCAATCGCTGAGTCCATGACGTCAATGGCGGCTGCGAGAATCCGGAGTCTTTCGTGTTTCCGGTCCTTGTACTTCACCAGCACTTCGTCGGGCGCACTGAGCGGGGTATGCACGGCGTTGAACGGCATGTACAGAAAGAAGGGGCGCGTCCGGTCCCGCTGTGCCAGCCATCGAACCGCTTCGCCTGCGAGCAAGGTGGTCGCGTAGCCGTCTTCGTCCACGCTCTTGCCGTTGCGCTGCCAGTCCAGGCCGCCCATAAACTTGTGCGTGAAGTAGTGAATCTCGGCGTTGACGTGTCCGTAGAAATGGTCGAAGCCGCGCGCGTTGGGCAGCAGCTTCCGGTGGGCGTGGCCCAGGTGCCATTTGCCGATGCAGGCGGTTTGGTAGCCGGCGGCCTGGAGCGTTTCCGGCAGCAGGTGCTCATCGAGCGGAATGCCGTTGGGCGACCACGGCCGGATGACGTTGTAGACCATGCCAAAGCGGATGGGCATGCGTCCGGTGAGCAGCGCGGCACGCGTTGGCGTGCAGAATGGGTAGGTGTAGAAACGGGTGAGTTCGAGGCTCTGGGCGGCCAGTTTATCGATGTTCGGCGTCGGCGTCGCGCCGCCGTGAAAGCCTACGTCTCCCCAGCCCAAGTCGTCGGCGAGGAACAGCACGATATTCGGCTTCGCGGCTTGCGAGGCCAGGGCTGTTAGAAACGTCCGGCGAGTCCACATAGGGCTGGTGTTTCCATCGTAAACGGATTCGGCAGGTATTATGAGGATGTGAAACGCTTCTCCCTATTCGCCGTCCTGTTATCGTCGATGATCGCCGCGGACCCCGAGGCGCGCAACGTCAAAACGGTCTACATCCTGAAGATGACCTCCGGGCTGGACCAGTATCTGGCCAGTGAGTTGGCGCAGAGCGGCGTCTACGCCGTCACCACCGACCCGCAGCGCGCCGATGCGCTCTTCACCGATTCGGTGGGCGAGCCGTTCGAGCAGAAGTTCGCCGAGTTGTATCCGCCGCCCAAGCGTGTGGAAGAGAAGAAGAAAGAGGATGAGAAGGAAAAGGAGAAGGAGAAGGCGGCCGGCGGCAGTCCGGCCGATCTGCTGGGCGCGAGCCAGTTCCGAATGGGCGGATCCAGTTGGGGGCGCGGGCGGGGCACGGTGTTTCTGGTGGGCCGGGCCAATCGGAGCGTGTTGTGGTCCATGCAGCACGCCCCGAAGACGACAGCCCGGCCGGAGATGGTGAAGTTCGCCAAGGCGGTGACGTTGCAGCTTCGCAAGGATCTTGGGCTGGTTCCGGCGGCGAAGTAGGGGGCGGCATCGGCCATCGCGAAGATATATCTGAGTGCAAAGCACTCAGATAGCGGCCTTGCTCACATTTTTTAAACAATTTTAATGTGATAATATTGTTATCGATTTCAACAACTTATACAATTTCTTTGTCACTCCTTGCCGGAGTGTGCTAATAATATTTGGTGTGGCGCGGATCCGTGCCCATATCCGGTTAGGCCGGAGAATTTCTGAGAAGCCCGTAGCGGGCTTTGCAGTATCCAACCCAACACCAGTTGAAGAGTACCTGGAGGTCCTTACATGAATATTCGTCCTCTATACGACCGCATCGTCGTGAAGCGGGTCGAAGAGCAGGAGCAAGTGCAGGGCGGGATCATTATCCCCGACACTGCCAAGGAGAAGCCGCAGGAAGGCGAAGTGGTTGCCGTCGGTAAAGGCAAACGCAACGACAAAGGCGAATTTGCCGCGATGGAACTCGCCGCGGGCGACCGCATCCTGTTCGGCAAGTATTCCGGCAGCGACATCAAGCTGGACGGCACCGAATACCTGATCATGCGCGAAGACGAAGTCCTCGCGGTTATCACCAAGAAGTAACGAAGAGGTCAAGAGACACATGCCAGCAAAGCAGATTGTTTATAGTGAAAGCGCACGCCAGTCGATTCTTCGCGGCGTGAATCAGTTGGCCGACGCCGTGAAGGTCACGCTCGGTCCGAAGGGGCGCAATGTCGTCCTGGAGAAGAAGTTCGGCGGCCCGACGATCACCAAAGACGGTGTGACGGTGGCCAAGGAAGTCGAACTGACGAACCCGCTCGAGAACATGGGCGCGCAGATGGTCCGCGAAGTGGCGTCGAAGACGTCGGACGTGGCCGGTGACGGCACGACGACGGCGACGATTCTGGCGCAGGCGATCTTCCGCGAGGGCGTGAAGGCCGTTGCCGCGGGTGCGAACCCGATGGCGCTGAAGCGCGGTATCGAGAAGGCCGTCAACATTCTGAGCGAAGAAGTGCTCAAGATGTCGACGAAGGTGGAGAGCGACGAGAAGATCGCGCAGGTTGGCACGATTTCGGCCAACGGCGACACGACGATCGGCAACATCATCGCCGAAGCGATGAAGAAGGTCGGCAAGGACGGCGTCATCACGGTGGAAGAGTCGAAGACGATGAACACCGAGCTGAACACCGTGGAAGGTATGCAGTTCGACCGCGGCTACCTGTCGCCGTACTTCATCACCGATCCAGACCGCATGGAAGCCGTGATCGAGGATCCCTACATCCTGATCCACGAAAAGAAGATCTCGAACATGAAGGATCTTCTGCCCTTGCTCGAGCAGATCGCCCGCAGCGGCAAGCCGCTGCTGATCATCGCCGAGGAAGTGGAAGGCGAAGCGCTGGCGACTCTCGTCGTCAACAAGCTGCGCGGCACGCTGAATGCCTGCGCGGTGAAGGCTCCCGGCTTCGGCGACCGCCGCAAGGCGATGCTCGAGGATATCGCGATCCTGACCGGCGGCACGTCGATCATGGAAGAGACCGGTATCAAGCTGGAAGGCGTGACGTTGAAGGACCTGGGCCGCGCCAAGCGCGTGACCGTGGACAAAGACAACACGACGATCATCGACGGCGCCGGCGACGACGCCACGATCTCCGGACGCATCAAGCAGTTGCGCGCGCAGATCGACGAAACGACGTCGGACTACGACCGTGAGAAGCTGCAAGAGCGGTTGGCCAAGCTGGCCGGCGGCGTTGCGGTGATCAAGGTCGGCGCGGCCACCGAGACCGAAATGAAGGAAAAGAAGGCCCGTGTGGAAGACGCGCTGCACGCCACGCGCGCGGCAGTGGAAGAAGGCATCGTCCCCGGCGGCGGCATCGCGCTGCTCCGCGCGGCCGCTGCGTTGAAGGGTCTGAAGGTGGACGGCGACGAGCAGATCGGCGTCGACATCATCCGCCGTTCGGCCGAGGAACCGATTCGCCAGATCTCGGGCAATGCGGGCTTTGAAGGCTCGATCATTGTGGAGAAGGTGCGCGGCAACAAGAACAACAGCTATGGCTTCAACGCCGCCACGGGCGACTACGAAGACATGGTGGCGGCCGGCGTCATCGACCCGGCGAAGGTGACGCGGTCGGCAATCCAGAACGCTTCGTCGATCTCGGCGCTGATGCTAACCACCGAAGCCATGATCTGCGAGATTCCGGAGAAGAAGCCCGCTCCGGCGCCTGGCGGCGAGCATGGTCCCGGCGGACACATGGACTACTAAGCTCCGGCTTGGTTTGGATTGCACTCAACGCCCGCATTCCCCGAGAGGGGATGTGGGCGTTGGTGTTTTTTGGCGGATGCTGATTGTGTTGTGCGGGTCTTGATCCGGTGGTGGGCGTCCTTGTCGCGGCCCGCCGTGTATTTCCAGACGTTGCCGGGCCGGTAGACCGTGAACGCGTTTGCTTGTTTTGCCACTCAAGGCGTAGGCGATTCGCGGTTTTTGTGTTCAGTTTCTTCTGATCGGAGCTGAGGACCTCACTCTATCTATCCGGTGCGAGCCGTTTGGGGCCAAATTCTGGATTGCCTACGATAGCTTCGGTCGGGACGCGCCACCGCAACGTGCTGGGGTTGATTTGCCGGGTAGCCTCCCAAGAGCTGAAGAAGAACGTGCGATTGCGGCCATTGTAGAGGCCGGGAAGGTTAACGGGCCCTCCCGCGGAGGCGCCGAACTCGTTGCGGTTGAGGAACGGCGCTTTAGTGTAGGTGTCTTGCCGTTGCCGGGCTTTTCCAATCGCGTTGTTCCGGTTCGTCTCAAACAGCGCCCCATGGAACTGGTTCGTCCCGCTGCGGCTGGAAACGATCAGCGTCGCCGGGCGCGTGAACTTGGCCGACGCGCTGTTGATCTCGACCTTGAACTCCTCGACGGCATCAAGACCGGGTGGCCGCTGCTGAGCCCAGCCTTCCCACGATTCATTGTGTTGTGTGCCGTCGAAAACGAAAGCCATGGTTCCCTGGCGCATGCCATACGCTCGCATCTGGCCCGTCTCCACACCGGGAACCGTTTGCAGCAGGGCAGTGATGGCGCGTCCGTTGATCGGCAGCGTCTCGATGCGTTTGCGCTCGAGCACGTGCCCTATGGACGGCGAGTCCGTCCGCACCACCGGCGTGACGTCCCGCACCTCCACCTCCGACGCTGCCTGCCCCACCCGGAGAATCGCATCCACCGTCGCGTCTTCTTGCACCTGGACCGTTAGAGTGCCTTCAAACCTCTGCATTCCCGCCGCATCCACCGTGAGACGGTAGGGGCCTGGGTTCACTCCCGGAAATACGTATACGCCGGCTTCGTTGGAGACGACAGTCCGGCTGATGTTGGTGCGTGTACTGGCAAGAGTAACCGTCGCACCCGGAATCACTGCGTTCAACTGATCGCGGACGATCCCGCGGACGGTGCTATTCGAAGCCTGTGGCCAGGCTGGCCACGCGGCTAACAGAGCCAATAACGTCAGACATCTTCCAGAACTCGAGTGGATCATGGCACGCTCCAAATTGATTCGACACCGCTCTCGTGGCCGGATTTTATCACTCTGTGAACTGCAGGCGGGGGAACAGGAGTTGGGTGACACCCTCGGGTCGCTGTGCGCCTAATCAGGATCTTGTTCATTCTTGTCGCGATGGGGATTCTCTCTGGGCAGAACACGGCCGCCGTTGCCGGCACTGTCCGCTCCGCGCGGACGGATGCGAGCGGCGAGTGTGACATCCCAGGGCGGAATCGACGTGATTGACCTTGGCATTCCATGGCACCGGAGCGCCCAGAGACTGTGGGCGCTGAGGGAGCGGTGCCCTGCGCACCGATTGTGTGCGCGGCGATCGGCTGGATTTGCTTCGACCTTCATCCCGGTGTTGGCTCCAAGGGGCCTCAGAACTGAATGCGTCTTTTCGATCTATCTTTTGATTCCATACGGTGCGGCCGTGGTTTTTGGCCGATTGACAAACCCTATGCCGGCCAATCGTGCGCTAGACGGGACAGACACATGCCACGCCGTGCAGAGGCCGCTTCGCCGATGATCTGCTTTGGAACCTCGAACGCCGTAAGGGCTACACGCCCTCTCTTTCTCGCGGGGCAAATCGTTTTTGCCAACTTCCCGATAGGTGACGATCCGCCCAGAGAGCACTCGATACGCTATGACGTTCGAAGAGGTATCTTTACCCAAGCGAGTCTCTGTCGGGCTTCCTCCGCTCGCCCGGTCTTAAACTCACTCGTTGTGGAACCTACGGACGTTCGCAACCAACGCGACCCCGGCTGACACGCACGTGAGGAATAGTGCTGGCGCGACAACCCCCGCAATGTCCCCATCGTCTCCTGTTTTTCCGCGGGCCAGGATCATCAATGTCAGGATTCCGGCCACCAGCAAAACGCAAACAGCGGTCGCGGTGTATCTCACGGTGTTCAGAAAGCGCAGGCGGCCTTGCATAAAAGTACTTTATCGCGAAAAGTACTGAAGTTCAAGCGTCGAGGCGCCGTGGGCGAGACCAGTAAGAAGGCTCATTTTCAGCGCGTTGCGGTGCGTGCCGCCGGTAGCACGCTCGGCGGCCCAGCGCCGATTCAAGGGCGACAGCGCGACAGAGTGCGGACTGGGCCAGGACGGACTCCGCGATTTCCTCGTCATCATGTCAGCATGCAGGAAACATCTGGCGCGCTGCCTCTTGCCGCGGCCGGAGATCACCTTCGCGTGGGATCGATGTCCACCCGCGTCGCGGACGTCGTCAATCGTGGCCGGCGCTTCTCACCACCGGCCCAGCGGTCAAGCTGCGTTCTCCGCACGGGAGAACTCTCCAACCAGGGGCCACGGTCCTCGACATCCATGTTGGCGTTGCGCCCGATTCCCCGGCCGGCCCCTGCCCGGGTTCATCTTTATGGTCGACATTCACACCCGGCAATGCGGCGTGACAGTGCTAAGAGCAACATCCCCCACTACAGCAGCTCGCCGCGGGCTTGGTCGCTCGCACAAACGCGCTCACGAACTTGCCGTCCACCTGTGGCGCGATCGCGTCCACATCCACGCCTTCGGCGCTGAGGAACGCCCGGGCGTCCTCCACGTTGTAGATCCGCGTGGACTCGATGTCGATCTTTGCGAAGCCGGCACTCGTCAGCTTTGACCGGTATTGGGAGTCCTCCAGCGCTCCTGCGATGCAACCCACCCAGAGCTGAATCGGCTTGCGCACCTCTTCGGGGACGGTCCCGCGAACGACGACGTCGGAGACCGCAAAGCGCCCGCCGGGCTTGAGAACACGGAACGCTGAATCGGCTTGCGCACCTCTTCGGGGACGGTCCCGCGAACGACGACGTCGGAGACCGCAAAGCGCCCGCCGGGCTTGAGAACACGGAACGCCTCCTGCAAGACGCGATCCTTGTCGGCCGACAAGTTGATGACGCAGTTCGAAATGATCACGTCCACCGAGTTGTCGGGCAGAGGGATGTTCTCGATCTCACCCTTGAGGAACTGAACGTTTGGAACACCGGCGCGCTCCTGATTGCGCCGTGCCAGCGCGAGCATGTCGTCGGTCATATCCAGGCCATACGCCATCCCGGTTGGCCCAACGCGTTTTGCCGATAACAGTACGTCGATTCCGCCGCCACTGCCAAGGTCCAGAACGGTTTCGCCGGGCTTTAACTCTGCAAGCGCGGTCGGATTGCCGCAACCAAGGGAAGCCAGAACCGCTTCCTCGGGCAGGCCGGACTTATGCGCTTCGTCGTATAGATTCGAGGTAATCGGATCCGCCGCGCCGGGCGTATCCCCGCAACAGGCGGTTGCGCCGCAACAGGCACTGCCAGCACCCGAGGCCGCACGCCGCGCGGCCTCACCGTACTTTTCCTGTACAACTTCTTTGAGGTTTTGGGTGGTCATCTTTCTCCTTGTTATTTACAGCAGACGATCCGGTCCGGTTCGATCGCTTTGTTGCGAGTGCAGCATTCGGCGTAGAGAAACCCGAGTAATTCTTCGAGACCCTTGGTGTTGGCCGAATACCAAAGAAACGTGCCCTCACGGCGCACACTAATCAGCTCTTCGTTCTTCAATTTGTCGAGGTGATGGGAGAGTGTAGAGGGCGCAATCTCCAGTTCCGCACCGATATCGCCAACCACCATGCCCTCGGGGTGAGCGGTCAGAAGAAGGCGCATGATTCGCAGGCGCGACTCGGCGCCCATCGCCGCCAGCATGTCCGCATAGCGTTCGACCGGTTGCAGTGTGGTTTTGGCGGCGCCCATAATTCGATTGTTGCCGAACTATGGAATCATGTCAAGAGGCGTTTTACGTGGGAAAAGCGTTTTCCGCCGAGTGCCACCGAAAATCGGGACTGTATTGGCATCCACGCCGCGATGCCACCCGAAGGCGTCTCGTGGAGCGCCACGCGCTGCTCGCTGAACAGCGCCGCAAGTTCCATCGGGACTGTTGTGTCCCGCCAGGTCTGGCGCTTCCTTACTGCCGCTCAACTTCGGAATTCAGGTTAAAATCCCCACATGGTTCGTCTCCTGTCCTCGCTTCTCGCCGCGGCGTCCATGTACGCGCAAACCATCACGAGTTCTATCTCCGGTGTCGTTGTCGATCCAGGAGGATTGGCGGTGGCGGGAGCGGAGGTCACGTTGCAGAATCCGGCGACAGGCGCGGCGCGATCGGCGAGGTCGAACGCGTTGGGGGATTTCGTATTCGGCTCCGTGACGCCGGGTTCCTACGCCTTGTCGATAACAGCGGCGGGGTTCAAACGATTGGAGCGGACGAATGTTTCGGTAAGCGCGTCGGAGACGCTGGCGCTAGGAAATCTGGCGCTGCAGGTGGGCCAAGTGAATGAGTCGGTGACGGTTTCCGATGTGATCGCGCAAGTGCAGACGGCGTCGGCGGAACGGGCGGGGACGATTACGTCGAAGCAGGTGGATAGCGTTCTGATTCGCGGGCGGAACGTGATGTCGCTGTTGCAGTTGCTGCCGGGCGTGGTCGATAACGGCGAAAACGAATCGATCTCGCGGGATTGGAACATCAATGTGAACGGCAACCGGCGGAATACGTCGAGCGTGTCGTTGGATGGGATGGCGCTGAACGCGATCGGCAATAACAACAACGCGACGGTGTCGGTGAGTCAGGACGCGGTGGCGGAGGTGCGAATTCTGCTTTCGAACTACCAGGCGGAGTTTGGACGCATGTCGGGCGCGAACATTCAACTTGTGACCAAGTCGGGCACCAAGCAGTTTCACGGATTGGGCAGCTACTTCAAGCGGCACGAGCAGTTCAACGCGAACAACTTCTTCAACAACCTGCTGGGGCAGCCGAAGCCGCGGTACCGCTTCAACACGTGGAACTACAACGTAGGCGGGCCGGCGTTCATTCCGGGCGTGTTCAACAAGAATCGCGAGAAACTGTTTTTCTTTTTCAGCCAGGAGTATTGGCCGTTGAAGGTGAATCGTCCGCTGGCGCAGTTGACGGTGCCGACGGCGCTGGAGCGGCGCGGCGACTATTCGTTGTCGAACGATCTGAACAACCGGCAGATTGTGGTGCGCGATCCGAACAACAACCGCAATCCGTTCCCTGGGAACGTCATTCCGGCGAATCGCGTCGACTCGAATGGGCAGGCGCTGCTGAACGTTTTTCCGCAGCCGAACTTTCTTGACCGGACGATTTCGGCGGGGCGGTACAACTACGTTTTCGTCGGCGAGAATGAGACGCCGCAGCGAACCGAGACGTTGAAGCTCGACTACAACATCAACGCGAACAATATTCTGACGGGGAACTACACGCGCTACTCGGATGTGCAGACGGGCTACAACGGCATCGCGTCGTCGGGCGGTACCAATTGGGAGCAGATGCGGAAGACGTTCGACAATCAGGGGCGCGCCTATCTGATTCGCTATCAGCGGATTTTTTCGCCGACTCTGGTGAATGAGTTTAACTGGGGATTTGTCGGGCGGCCTGCGAACGATGTGACCTTCGACGATGAGGTGAAACGGAATCTGCGTTCAACGGTTGGGTTCCGGACGCCGCAGTTGAATCCGGCGTCGAATCCTCTGAATGTGATTCCGAACGCTACGTTCGGCGGTGTTTCGCAACCGGCGAATCTGATGATCGAGGGGCGGTTCCCGTTGCGCACGACGCACGATTCCATGACGGCGACGAATACCGTTACGAAGACGATGCGCGCGCACACGATCAAGGCGGGTTTCTATTGGGACCGCATCTGGCGCAACGCGGATAACGCTGTCGTCTTCAACGGTGAGTACAACTTCGGTACGAACGCGAACAACCCGCTTGATACCGGCTATGCGTATGCGAACGCGGCGCTGGGTGTGTTTAACTCCTACACCGAAGCGTCGGCGCGGCCGTTTGCTTATTTCCGGCTGTCGAACGTGGAATGGTTCGCGCAGGACAACTGGAAAGTGACGCGGCGGTTTACGCTGGACTACGGCGTGCGATGGGCGGTTGTTTCGCCGCTGTACGAGGACTTCAATAACGTCTCCGGGTTCGTGCCGGAGCGGTGGCAAGCGTCGCGCGCGCCGCAGTTGATTGAAGGCGTGCGGGTGAACAATGTCCGCATGGGCCGCAATCCTGTGACGGGAGCGGCGGTCCCGGCGACGTTCATCGGCGCGCTGGCGCCAGGGAATGGCGATCCGGCGAATGGGATGGTTGTCACCAAAAGCGACACGAACGTGCCGCGCGCGTTCCTGAAGAACCGCGGGCCGCAGTGGGGACCCCGCTTCGGATTTGCGTGGGACGTGTTCGGCAATCAGCGGACGGCGGTGCGCGGTGGATTCGGCATGTTCTATAACCGGCAAAATCTGGACGCGGTGTTGAATCCGTTCACGACGGCGCCGCCGATTGTGCAGACGCCTGTCGTGAACTTCTCGACGCTGGCGGGCTTGGCGAATTCGGGCGGGTTGCTGTTTCCGCAGAACGTGATCGGCATCGATGGCGAAGGGAAGATTCCCACCGTGATGAACTACAGCTTGTCGGTGCAGCAGAACGTGGGGTTCCAGACCATTCTCGATGTGGCGTATGTGGCGAATCTGGCGCGCAATCAGATGTGGCAGCGGAACCTGAATGCCATACCGTTTGGCGCGAATTTTCTGCCGCAGAATCAGGATGCGTCGGCTCCCGGATCGCCGCTGCCGCAGGCGTTCCTGCGGCCGTTGCGCGGGTACAACAACGTGAATTTCCGCGAGTGGGCGAGTTCGTCGAACTATCACTCAATGCAGGTGCAGGCGAACCGGCGGTTCTCGGCGGGGTTGCAGTTTATCGCGAGCTGGACTTGGTCGAAGTCGATGGATTTCAATAGCAACGACACCGATGCCGTAAGCCCGCTCGTGGATCCACGTGTATGGAACTACGGGCTGTCGAGCTACGACCGGACGCATGTGGCGAAGTTCTCGGGCGTATGGGATTTGCCGAAGACAACATTTCAGAACGTTATCGCGAAGCAGATTTTCAACGACTGGCAGATGTCGGGGATTGTGACGTTCTCGTCTGGCCAGCCGCTCGGGCTTGGCTTTGGAACAGTGACGCCGCTCGATATTACCGGGTCGCCGACGGATGGGCCGCGGATTACATTGACGGGAAATCCAATCTTGCCGAAGGGCGATCGGACACGGACGCGGTTTTTCGATACGAGCGTGGTGCGGCTGCCGGCGCGAGGGACGATTGGAAATGCGGCGAAGACCAATATCCGCGGCCCCGGGATCAACAACTGGGACACGGCGTTCTTCAAGAACTTTCCGATCCGGGAAGAGTTTCGGATGCAACTGCGCTGGGAGCTTTACAACATTTGGAATCACTCGCAGTTCACGGGAGTGGATACGACGGCGCGGTTCGATGCGCAGGGCGCGCAAGGGAATGCGCGGCTGGGTGAGTTGATTTCGGCGAGGCCGGCGCGGATTATGCAGTTTGCGTTGCGGCTGTATTTCTAGAGTTTGGAGGCGAAACATGTATCGGTCGATGTTGCTGCTGGGCTGTCTGCTTGCATGGCCGGGCCAGGCACAGGTTCCGATTGAGGCGGGCCGGGTTTCTGACGGTCAGCCCTCCGGTCTGTTCTATCGAGTCGAAGTGGCGATGACGGGCGCGAGGAGAGTGGACACGAAGACTTGGCTGTTCCTGCCGGGGAATCGGGTGGGAAGGGTGTATCCGTTTGGCGGGACAGGAGCGCTCGATACGTCCCGCTGCAACCCCGATACTTGCGGATACCGGGAGACCGGCGGCGGGAAACTAACGGTGCGTTGGGATGGCGGCCGCGTCGACCAATGGACCTTTGCAACGGCAGGCGGAAACATCATTCTGGACAACGTGGAGTTTCGGCCGGCGCGGCCCGTGGCGGCGAGTGCGCTCGTTGGGCGATGGTCCAGCGCTGGCGAAGGCGGCTCGAACGTGTATCAGTTTGATGGCAACGGTCGATTTCGTTTCGGCGCTGGGGGGAGTTCGTCCGGGCTGACGGGCACCTATCGCGTGGACGGCTTCGTATTGACGCTCTCTTTCCCGGACGGTGATGTGCGGCGAAGGACTTTGTTTGGGGCGAGCGCGGGAGAAGCGCTTGGGATGATTAGTGTGGACCGGGACGTATTTGCGAAGCAGTGACGGGCAGATGCACCTGACGGCGTCCATGGCGGGTATGCGCCAGGGAGTCATTGAATTGTGATCTGGCCCGCCCTAGCCGCAAGTCAGAAGCTTAGACGAAGCCCGAGGCGAAAGACCCGTTCGTCCACGCCTTCGCGCGCGTTGGCGCGGACGCTGGTGATTTCGGTATAGCCGCCCAGATTCCGGATGCTGCCGTCGGGGTTCAACTGCAGGTTGGATACGTTGGCGCCGGGGTTTCCAAAGTGCGGCGTGTTGGTGGCGTTGAATGCTTCGGCGCGGAACTGGATGCGCCACTGTTCGTTGATGGCGAACTCGCGCGCGAGGCCGAAGTCGACGTTGACAAGGCCGGGGCCGCGCAGCGAGTTGAAGCCGGCGGTGCCGTAGCGGGCCTGCGTAACGGGAGCGTAGGCAAAAGGATCGAAGTACGACGAGCCGCGGCCGACGCCGCCGAGTTTGGAGACGTTCGATTTCACCTGGTCGGCCCGTTGCGTGTTGAACGGCGCGTTGAGGCTGGCGTTGGCCGAGAGCACGCTGAACGGCAATCCGGAGAACGCACTGAAGATGCCGTTGATCCGCCATCCACCGGCGATCCAGGAAGCTGCGCCGCCGGACGACGCCCAGCGCTTTCCCTTGCCGAACGGCAGTTCGGCCATGCCGGTGACGACGAAATTGTGCGGCCGGTCAAACCCATTCACCGACCGGTTGAGGTGGTAGAACTCGGGATCGTTGATGGCGGGCTGCAGGTCGCTGCGATCGTTGCAGCAGATGCCGCGCGACTTGGAGAACGTGTAGCTGGCTTCCACCTGATAGCCGGCGGCGAAACGGCGTTCGAGGTTGGCTTGCAGCGCGTTGTAGTTGGAACCGCCTGTGGGTGCCGTGATCTGCGTGGACGCCGGACGTCCGAATTGCTGGAAGAACGCTTGGCCGGCCTGACCGCGGCCAGGCTTTCCGTAGTTCATCTCAACGTAGCCGAGCTGGCGCACCTGGCGCGTTGCGACGTATCCGGCTTGCCCGGTCCAGCCCCACTTCAGTTGCTTCTGCAGGGTGAAGTTCCACGACTGGACGTAGCCGCGCGGAAACTTATCGGGCAAGGTGAAGGCGACGACGAAGTTCGGGATGTCGATTACGCCGCTGGAAATGTTGGGCGCCGGGACAGGCGGGATGCCGTCGCGGACGCGGCCTGAAGCGCTGAACGCGTTGGGCGGCGTGATATTCAATCCTGTGACGACGGGGTAGTTGGTCCGCATCGGGCGGGCAAGCGAATACGGATCGATGCTGATGCCGTAGCCGGAGCGGATCACAAAGCTATCGGAGGCGCGGAAGGCGAAGCCGATGCGGGGCGCGAAGAGGCGATTGCTGGTTTCAACGCCGCAATTACGCGGTGTGCTGCCGGCGCCGCAAATGAGCATCTTGTTGGTCCGCCAGTCGTAGCGTTCGATGCCGCGGTCTTCTCGCGTGGGCATAGGGATGTGCTCCCAGCGCGTGCCGTAAGAGAGCGTGAGACGGCGGCTGACCTGCCACTGGTCGCGAATGTAGAGGCTCTGCAGCCAGGCGCGCGTAGTGATCCGGTCCGGCAGCATCGAGATCTTGTTGACGCCGGTGGCGATGCCCATGAGGAACTGCGCGTAGCTGTTGAACTGATTCGGCGCCGGGCCGCCGTTGAGCGCCGTGACCCCGCCGGAGAACGAGAAGCCGCCCATGGGCGAGCCAGATGCGCCTACCAGTTCGTGCGTAACGTGGTTCATGTGCTGGCGGGATGCGTCAAAGCCGAAGCGGACGTTGTGGGCGCCGCGAATCCAGTTGGCGTTGGCGGTGTACTGCCAGGCCGGGTCGTGCCAGATGATCGGGGTGACGCCGCCGCTGGAGCCGACCACGGTGTAGTTGGTGATGTTGAACTCGGGCCAGCCGCCCTGCACGCGGCGCGGGCCGTTCGTGCCGGGGATACCGAGGAACTCGAGGCCCAGTTTCTCATCGATGCGATTCTGCAATGCCGATGTGTCGAGCAGGTTCCAGCCGAAGTTGGCGTCCACGATGAATGATGGTGACAACGTATACGTGCCGGCAAAGGTGGTGGAGTAGGTGTGACCGTTGGCGAACTTGCGGCTTCCGCCCAGGTCGCCGAGCAGCAGATCGGTCTTGTTCTCGTAGCGAAGTGTGCTGAGACGGCCGTAGACGTTGAGCCGGGAGTTGACATTCCAGTTGACTTTGGAATCGATGGTGTGGCGGTCGAACGTGTCAGGCCAGTTGCGGTAGAAGTTGTTCGCAATGCCAGGCAGGGTGGGCTGAGGCGTCAGTTGCACGAGCTTCTGAATGATGGGATCAAAGAGCGAAGCCGGGACGCGCTTGTCGGGGTAGGGCATGCGGCCTGTGCCGGTGGCCGTGCCGCTGGCGGGATCGTAGATCTGGTTTTGCGACGCGGACATGTTGCCGGCGCGGATCTCCGCGGTAGGGACGGTGCCGAAAGCGTCGGCCACCTTGCGGTCCAGCGACGCTTCGTAGCTGGCGAAGTAGAACAACTTGTCGCGCTTGATGGGTCCGCCGATGGTGCCGCCGAACTGGTTGAAGATGGCCTTGGGTTTCTGACCGAGGGGATTGAAGAACCGGTCGGCCTGCAGGTGCTGGTTGTTGTGGAACTCGAAGGCGGAGCCGTGGAGTTGATTGCTGCCACTCTTGATCTGCACGTTCACCGCGGAGCCACCGGCCAAGCCCTGCTCGGCGTCAAAGCTGTTGGTGACCACATTCACGTTTTCGATGGATTCGATGGAGGGCACGTGCGCGGCGTACCAGGGGAGCCAGACACCGTTGGTGGCGGTGCCGTCGACACGAATGCCGTTGCCCATCGATGAGGTTCCGTTCACGTTGTAGACCAGGGCGCGGGACGGGTTGGCGATGTTGCTGCCGGCGTTCTGCGGCGGCGAGACGCCGGGCACAGTGAGCAAAAGCTGCTGGTAGTTGCGGCCCGGCGGGACGGGCAGGTTGACGAGGTTGCGTGAGCTGATCTCGCGGCGGACTTCCGCGCGGTCGGTTTGGAGAACGGCGGCTTGCGCGCTTACCTGGACCGATTCGGTAACAGCGCCAATCTGCAAAACCTGGTCGACGCGCGTAACGTTGTTGATGCTGACCTGAACGCCTTCCTTCTTGGAAGGGGCAAAACCGGATTTGACGAATTCGACGGCATAGGTGCCGCTGGGCACGGCCACTACGTTGTAGACCCCGAGTTCGTTTGTTTCGGCCTGACGGCGTTGACCAGTCTGCGTGTGCGTTAGTGACACCGCGACGTTGGGTACGGCAGCTCCGGATGCATCGCTTACGTTGCCTACCAGGGACCCGTAGAGCACCTGCGCGGATGCAGAGGCGGGTAGAAGAAAAAGGAAAGCGAGGGCGTATCGCATCCCAGCACCAAATCATGTTCGAATGATTGGTGTCAATGGGGGGCCTGCCTTCGACGAGGGTGGCGGTATCGGCTACAGCGTCGCGCGCCGCCAGATCTGCACCGCCGGAATAAACCCCAGCCAAAACCCCGACGCCGGCATCAGCAGCACGCCGGTCGCGCACAACGCGCCCAAACCCAAGGCGAGTCCGCGCGAGAATCGTCCGCCCGAAACTTCGAGCCGGTGCGTCACCCAGCCCGCAAAGATCAGCGCGAATCCGAACAGCAGAAACCAGACCAACGCCATCCTCATCGGATTGGCTTCCGCCTGGTCCACTACCCCGGCCCGCCACAGTGCAATCAATTCTCCGCGCCCCAGCGCCACGCCCACAGCCTGGTGGATCACGCCGATCGCCACCAACGAAACTCCGGGAGTCACTCTTCCATACGCACCCGTATCGTCCATACGGTGTAGTATGGCAGTTCGCCATGCCAAAAGCAAAGAGGCTCCTCACGCGCGAGGACTGGATCGAAGCCGCCATCGACCAACTCGCTGTTGCCGGCTTCGACGGCCTCGCCGTCGAACCCCTTGCCCGGAAGCTTCACGTCTCCAAAGGCAGCTTCTATTGGCATTTCCGCGATCGCGGCGACCTCATCTCTGCGGTTCTCGCCGCCTGGAAATCGCGAGGATTCACCAGCGTGATCGCCCGGCTCTCCGCCATCGCCGGCCCCCGCGAGCGCCTAGCCGCTCTGATCGACGCCGCCTGGACCGCGCCCGCCCGCCTCCGTGCCGAAAGCGCCATCGTCTCGGCCGCCCTCGCCGGCGATCGGAAGGCAATCCCCGTCGTACGAGAGGTTACCTCCGGCCGTCTTGCCTACATCCGCGCCATCTACGCAGAGATGGGCCTGTCGCCGGAGCAGGCAGCCAGTTGGGCGCTCACCGCGTATTCGGCATACGCCGGCGCCGTCCACCTCGCCGCCCTGGGCACCGTCGCTTCAGAGGCCCAGATCCGCACCCTCGCTGCGCACCTGGAAGGGATCCTCATCCCGGCCCGCAATCCGAACCGCCTCGCCGCCCCGCGCAAAAAGTGACAAGCCGGGCGGCACGCTCTCAGTACAAGCGTGAGAATGCGATTTTGCCGGTTCTGCCGGCTCGTTGTTAGCCTGAGAGGGTGACGACAGGCGAAGTTCTAATTCATTACCAACAGCGTTTCCACGACTTGCAGGCAGGGCTGGCCAGCATCCAGAGTAAGCAGTTGGGGGTGCTTTCGGTCGCAGCTCTCGCCGTCGTCATTGCGCTTGGATTCGGGCTCTTGGCCTACTATCGAAAGTCGATCCCGGTTTGGTACCCGCCGCTCGCCATCCCGCCAGTTCTGATCTCGATTCGCAAGTATGGACGTTTGCGGTTGCAAGGGGCCCGGCTGAATCGCCTGAGCGCCTTCTATGAATGCGCCAAAGCGCGGGTTGAGGGTCAGTGGGCCGGCAAGGGGCACCAGGGCTTGGAGTTCCAGCCAGGTGATCATCCCTACGCGGCCGGCCTTGGCGTGTTTGGTGAAGGCTCGCTTTTCGAGCGAATATGCACGGCGAGAACCCATTTGGGACGGGAACGCCTGGGAAGATTCCTCCTCCAGCCCGCCGGTTCCAAAGAAGCCCGGGAACGCCAAGAAGCAGTCCGGGAGTTGGCTTCTAGGACCGGCCTTCGTGAGCAGATCGCGCTTTTGGGACAGCACGATTTCCAGGAGTCGAGATGGGAGACGTTCGCCGAATGGCTGGACGCGGCGTCAATCCACCGCGCGAAGCTGCTGCGCCTAGGCTTGTGTGCCAGCAGCCTGGTCTTGCTTGTACTGTCAGTCTCCTTGCTTGTTGCGCCGTCGGTTGTTTGGCCGGTCTTGTGGGGGCCGATTTGTACCATTGCGGCCCTGCAAGCGCTCGTAGCTGGGTTCCTATTTCGATGGGTCCGTGTGGCACTCGCCGCCGCCGGTCCGGTAGCCAGCGAAATCAGGGTCATGCGCGAGGGCTTGGCAATGCTCGCTGGCCTGGAATTCGCTTCACCCAAGCTGGCACAGTTGGTTCAGTGTGCCGCAGGTGCGGATCGCACCATCGGGGAACTGGATTCGTGGTTCATGATCCTCGCCGAGCGCAACAAGGATTGGCTGTACCACTTGTCTCTTTGGTTGGCTTTGGGCACGCAAACAGCCTTGGCTCTGGATGCGTGGCGCGGGAGGCATAAAACCGCGATGCTCCGGTGGATGGACACATGGGCCGAGTTTGAGGCGCTGAGTGCGCTTGCCTGCTACGCCTACGAAAATCCGGAAGACTGCTGGCCGGAGGTTTCCGAGGCCAGTGCATTTTTCGACGCAGAGGCGCTGGGACATCCGTTGTTGCCGCGGGCGGCTTGCGTCGCCAACGGCGTCACACTCGGTTCCGGCCAGAAGTTCTGGGTGATCAGCGGCTCGAACATGTCTGGCAAGAGCACGCTCTTGCGATCAATGGGCCTCGCGTCAGTTCTCTCCCTGGCCGGCGCTCCCGTCCGGGCGAAGTCGGTTCGAATGGCGGCAATGAGCGTGTACGCTTCCATCTCTGTCGGAGACTCGTTGCGAGAAGGAAAGTCTCGATTCCTTGCCGAGGTTCAGCGTCTGCGTGAGACACTTGACGCGTCCCTGCAACAGCCCGTTATCTTCCTCATAGATGAGATCTTCAGCGGAACGAACTCCCGGGACCGCCAGTTGGCGGCTGACGCCGTCGTACAGACTCTCGTGAAACGTGGCGCTGTTGGTGCGCTCTCGACTCATGACATTGCTCTTGCCTCCCTCGCAGATCACGGGGGATCAAACGTTCACATGGCAAGCACCGGGCGGCATCCGCTCGACTTCGACTATCGGCTGAAGCCGGGGGTCACGCCGGAGACAAATGCCATCGCGATCGCACGCATGGCGGGTGTCCCGGTCTAGCTGTTTGCAACCGGGAAACCCGCGTTCAAACCGGATGCGGAGTCCGGCTCTGGCCGCCGCGCGAGCGTCCAGAAAGCCTGCCATTCCTCGGAATATCAAACTCTCCAAGCGTAGGCCGAGGCAGGAGGTAGCGCATATCCCGCGGTTCCCTCCACCCGTTCCCTTTTTTCATTGTCTCTGTGCCGGATTCTGTACGTCCGGCATGGGACTGATCGTTCTCTATCCGCTCATTAGGACTCGCGCTTGCTTGCGGCGCCCTGTCCGTCAAGAGACGAGCGCCGCCCGGACTGGGGCGTATTCGTGTAGTGCGTCGAGGTGCGTGTCTCGCCATCGTTGCCGGTGGCCTTCAGCGGCAAGACGGTAGTAGGCGATGCTCCGAAGAGGGTTCCACATGTTTCCGCTGTGGTTGTGGGCCAGCAGATAGTGAGCTAGCAGTACGTCGCCGCGTTTGGCAAGCACAGGCTGGCCTTGACCGAGATCGGGTGGCGGGTCCAGCAGGCAGGCGTGGCCACCTTCGGATTCTGGTGCCATCAAGACATCCACGCCGCGTTCCCGGAACAGCCGCTGGTGGCCGAGATGAGAGCCGGGCCACACCCAAAGGTTCCCCCGGCCTCGCTCCGACTCGTCTCCGAGATAGATGCCGGCAAGCATCGTGAACGTTGCTGGCTCGGTTTGATCCGGAAGCCCATACCCGTCGATGTGGCCTCCACCGGGCTCATGATCCCAACCGTAGATGCTGGTGGCGATCTGAATGTGCGGGAACGCAAGATCGATTGCATGGGGCGCCACCAGCTCAGCCGCCATCGAGAGGACACCCGAATCTCTCAGAATCGCGCACGCCTTGGGGAGATCGCCGGGTTCTTCGAAGTAATGGTGAAATCCGACTCTGCCAGCCGGCGGTGGTTTCCGAGCCACGAGATCCAGGACCTCGGTCGACAACTCGGCGAGTAGAGACTCGGCGGCCACGCCGCGCACGACGAGATACCCATCGCGGCCGAAGGTTCGTAGCTGATCGGCGTTCAACACTCCTCCCATGGTACGAAGCGAGCGGCCTGTTGCGTCCGTTCCGGCCAACTGGAACGCCGTAGCGAGCGTACTGGCTGTCGCATGGTGGTTTACCGGTGAACGCCATGCTCACCCGCGATCACCCATGCGCCCGAGTCGCTGGTACGGAACTCGCCCTGGTACGGGAATTCGGTTCCCTTCGCGACTTTGTGCGAGCTATCGTGCTACAGTTCTTGCGAATCAAGAAGATCTAAGGACATGAGGGTCATCGAGACGAAGCTCGCCACAGAAATCCCCGGACCTCAGCATCTGCCGATGTGGCTGCGGGTCCTGAAAAAGGTTGTCCCACTCGCTAACCCTGATTTTGAGAACCACTACCAGCACGTTTGCAAATGGTGGGTCGAGGTCGACGACAGCGGGGCTCCGCAGAGGGAACTTGGCTTCGATGTTCAGAACATTCCGATAGTGGCCGGCCCGATTGGCAGGAACTTCGGCTTCTGGACGGATTCGAATATGAAATTCGTACCGGATGAGCACGCAGGCATTTCACGCCAGGAATTCGAGTCAATGTGGGCCAACTTCGAGGCGCGACGGCAGCAAGAAGGCGAGGCGGGCAGACACCAGGCGGGATAATGTGCGGTATCGGTCTCGATAGCCCGCGAATGGCGCCAATCTCACCCGCGATCACCCATGCGCCCGAGTCGCTAGAACGGAACTCGCCCCGGTACTGGAATTCGGTTCCCTTCGCGACTTTGCGGGAGTTATCGGACTGGCAACCCTGGCTCTATCATCTGAGCCAGGCACCCAGCACTGTTCCGGCGAGGGTAGCTAGAATTCCGATTCCTGTCATCAGGAGCGGCACCCAGGCCCGACGTTCTCTCTGCATCTCAAGAGCATGTTTCTGGAGATGGATCGCGGCGTCAACCAGCATCGCGACCTCGGCCTCGCTCAGCTGCGGTCGGTGGCCTTCAGCGGTCTTTTTCTTCGCGCGTCGCAGGATAAGCGAATAGTCGTCGGCGTGTTCACTCTTCCTAAAAAACTCAGGGTGTTGTTCGAAGACACCCGACCACGAATCGGCGCTTTTGGGATCGAACGCAATTCGCCGCCGGAAATCGTCGTCGGTGAGGTCGTAGTCTTCGTAGTGCCCCAAGAACTGGATCGCGGCGATAACGTCCTGCATTCGGTTATCACGCAAGTACGGGTTGAATCGCTGTGGCATATCGATTCGTAGTTTGAGCCTCTTTACCATACCAGGATTTGATTGGGCACTGGCGCGCCGCAGTCGTGGCGGATGCTACGCTACTCGAATGGCAGAAACGTATTCCGAACTCGTGGACGCAAGACTCGCCGATCTACGCAAGATGCACTCTAGGTTTGACAGAAAGTTTTCGTCGTATTCATGGAAATCGTCCTCTGTGCGCTTGCTCCTCGCCTGCCTGGGCGTACTTACAGCTTTCCGCGACCAGATCACGAAATTTGCCCCGACATATTCGGAAGGCGTTCTGCCAGTCGCATTCTTCGCGGTCGGGGCGATGACCACGATACTAACGTTCATGTCTAGCCAGTTCAAGTGGGCGGAACGGAAGAGCGTAGCATTGGAGTTGAAGATAAAATGTCGGGCGCTGGCAGATGATATCGTTGGTGATCGGGCAGGACTGGGCAAGGACAACGGTGACGATCAGGGTCTCAAACCCGTATGGGAGAAGCTCAAAGGCTCGCTAAAGGAAATCCGCGAGGTGTCGGCACGCAACGATATCGATCCAGAGGACCAGGACATGTCGATTTGATCGAGGATCCAAAACCCTAGCCCTGAACCCATCCGTTGTGGAACGCTTAGTTTGCGAGACGACTATCCTTCCGCGTTAGTCTCCTAAAGCCTCCGGACCGAGATCGCCACCTGCCAGACGCTAAGCGGAAGACTGCTCGTTGCAGCGTAGCGATCGTGACTACCCAATGGTGGGAGATTTCCGACACTGACAGACCGCTTGTCCGCCCTGGCGAAGTCAATCAATCCAATCTGCACACACCAGCCGTGTTACTGCGAGAGACCGCTCGCCACGGCAGTTGCGCCCATCGAATGCCGTTGATCTCCAACCCCTACAACTACGAAAGGATCATTGTGTTCTTTTGCAACAGGCCTGCAATTTGCTTCGCAGTGGAATCAGGGATTTCGATGGTTCGCCCACCTCGAAACGTCAAGGTCGATGTAGACCCGGGCCTGTCAACGATAGATTCGATCTCAGCGACGTTTAGGATCATCCCTTGAAGAACGACGAAGTGCATGCTAGCAGTGTACACCCTGTCCAGCGGCCAAGTCCTCTTGTCGATCGACAAATCGGCAAGACTCACCGGGTCCAATTTGGGCGGCCCTCCATTGACCAAAGGGCAAACCCATTTGCAATCACAGAACTCGTGCTTAAAGTTCCGACGCTGTCGCTGCGGCGGAACGATAGAGATAGCTCCTGTGTAACGCCATAGTGCCCGGAAGATTGGTACGGCGCTGCTGTTCGTACGGCACCGACGCCGGCGGAATTAGGGTAGTCGGCAGGAGAACCGGAAGGCAAGTCTTGCAACACGCCCGGAAGTGTCTGTATAGTCGATACTTGGTGGCCCGAACGACTTGCTGGCCCAAATGCTGACACTGATTTCGTCTTAGGCTCACATGACCGCACTTGATGAAGCTGGAAGCCCTGTCTTTACGGTGACGAAGAAGGGTCGGTTGCTTGAGCTTCCGCGGGATACTCATCCGCAATCGGATCGGTACATGGCGATAGAGGCACCCGGCATGCTCGTCCTGTTCGCAAATGAGGACAATGGTCCAGTCCTCGCCGAGAATGAAGCTGCCGCACCAGCTGGTCATCCTCGGCACGAACCCGATCGTGACGCCCAACTTCGACGGGCCTTCACTGCCCTAAGTTCCCGTGTCTCCTCGTCCGCGTGGACATCGTCGGACCAGCCATACACAGTGCTGATGACGGCCTTCGACGATCTCTATGCCCAGACCGATGTGCGCGCCGACGTGTCCAGCTATCTTGGGCGGAATCCTTCGGTCGGCAGCGCCGTTGAGATGCTGTTCACTTCCATTGCGATGAGCGCGCGGGCGGATTGGCGAGCCACGCCTGTCTCTGTGCGTGGGGTTGCGGCACGTGGATGGTTTCTCGGACGCTGGATCCCGACATTCCTCGTCCTTGACGGGCCAATCATGCGCTTCCTGAACAGCGAAGCGTTCCGACGTCAGACTGGTTCGGCGGTCCCGCTTCGGGCAGTGCGCGCCTTCTTCTCCAACAGAGACTTCATGCTTCTGCGGCATGCATTTGCCCACTGGTCATTCTCATGGCGAACCGACGGCAACGATTCCGAGATCCTTGCGCTCGGACGCAGCCCGGACGAGGAGGTGCGCGTCTCGCGCGCTGAGGCCGACGCGTTTCACATTATCACCTTTGCACTCGTGGAGGCAGTCCACGATGTCTTTCTGGAGGGCCGCCGAACAAGGCGTTGAACTCTATGGGCGCTGGCTCGCCCGCGCGTTGATTTGACCGAAGCCGTTAGGCCCCGAAGCAACTGCGACCCAGCAACGACCGGGCCTCTGAAGGATCGCGCCGTTCGGGACCACGCATGAACGCAGCACGCCCAAAACGTTGACCTGAAACAACTTCCGGTTTGCTTAGGGCGTTAGAGAACGATAAACGCCAATCTCACCCGCGATCTCCCCAACCTCCCCGGCCCCGGCCGCTCCCGAGTCCGCCCGGCGCAAACCCATCCTCCGCCAAACCCCGATCACCGGACCCGCCCCCTCGGCCTCCCCGGCGTCTCCTCGCTTTTCCGCCGATGAAAACTTATACATTCACGAAACTCCGAAAAAAATCTTCTTCAATCTTCTCAACCGCTTCCAGCCCTCCAAAGCCTTAAGATCCGCGAAAGCGCTTGCCGCGTGTGTATCCTGTTTTCGTGGAGCGCAAAGCGCCCACCCAATAGCCCCTGGCCAAAAACCGGGGGCTTTTCAGTTTCTAACGAGGCAATCCCATGCGACAACAAAAGCGATCACGGTCCGAACAGGCCAGAATCAACGGTGCCAAGTCGAAAGGGCCGAAAACCGAAGAAGGCAAGGAGAAGTGTGCCAAGGTGAACTTGAAGCACGCCGCCTACGCCGCAAAAGCCACCGTCCTCCCGCACGAGGATCCCAACGCTTACGAGCTGCTCTGGGCCACTGTCGTCGACCAGTTTCATCCAGGCAACGCCTTCGAGTACGGCATCGTCGACGAAATCGCCAATCATCAATGGGCCGCCCGCCGTTTGAGCCGCGCCGCCCAGCAGGTCACCGCAAACCAAATGCAGTTATTCCTAAGAAACTGCCCGACAGACCAAACGCCGGAAGAGGCCTACATCCGCGTCGAAACCGAAGGCTGCGCCGCCGCCGAACGCCTCGAGCGCCGGGCCCGTGCCCATACCCGCGACATCGCGCGTTTGGTCAAACTCCTCAACGACATACGCAAATACTCAAAAAGTGACGGAGGGTCCCAAACGGTCATCGAAATGATGAACCGCAGGATCGAGGAATCCGCCCGGAACAGCTCGCCCGCGACGGCAGTCACCGCGGATTCGCCCACGGCTGGCGCTCGCCGTAAGTCAGGCTCCGCCACAGCCACTCGGCCGGCCCGTACGGATGGTGTCGAAGCCACCACTGCGAAAAAGGAACCTGCAGCGCATAGAATCCCACGCAGTACAACAGGCCCATCACCGGCGGAATCTTTGCATACTGCGCAAAACCATAGCTCAAGGCGATCGTCGTAAACGTCAACGAGTGGAGCAGGTAATTCGTAAGCGCCATCCGGCCCACGGCGGCGATGGGCGTCATCCAGCCGCGCACTCCGGTCAAAAGCAGCGCCGCCGCGTAGCCGTAAGCGATCAACGGCCGGCACAGAAATTCCCGGATTAGGCCTGTGTGCGTGCGCCACAGCGGATCCGGCTCGCCGGGATGCTGGTAGCCATACAGCAGGTCGCCCGCCGTGAACAGCAGCGCCAGCGGCAGGCCGGCGCAGGCCAACTTTCGAAGCAGCGGCAGATGCTCGCCCACGGAAGTAAGGACTCGATGCCGGGCCGCCAGCAGGCCCAACAGAAAATTGCCAAGCAGTTCCATCGACCAGCCGGCCTCGGCCGCCAGATGGTTCAGGTTCGCCTTCGCGCGGTCGGCAAGAATCTCGGCGGCGGTGCCCGACTGGTAAACGCGAATGTTCTCCGCCATCTTCGTGGCCTGCCGCTCTTGATTTCGCAAGCGTTGCAGGTCCCGCGCGACGGCCGGCTTTTTTTCCACAAAGTGACCGATCGTCGTGCCAACAATCCCCGCCGCCACCGGCAGGAACGTCAGCCACATCACCCAATGCACCAGCGTCCGGCTGGTGCAATCTCGAAACACGAACAGAAGAAAGCCCAGCAGAGCGTAGACATGCAGAACATCGCCCCACCAGACGGCCATGAAGTGGACCGTGCCAATGGCCAGCAAAACGCCCAGCCGCCGGCCGTACACCCGTTCGAAGTTCGCCGCGTTGCGCTCCGCCGCACGGATCATCTGCACGCCGAAGCCGAGCCCGAACAGGAAGGAGAATAGCGTATAAAACTTACCTTGGGCAAATATATAGATCAGCAGCGTCACGGCGCGATCCGGCGTCGACGTCCACAACGGGTTGCTCTCCCAGTCGAAGAACGCCTTCGATGGAGCAACGAACAACGGCATGTTGACGAGGAAGATCCCGAACACCGCGATGCCGCGCAGCACGTCCATCGCCGCGATGCGCTCCCGCCCTGCCACGGGTGTAATAGGCTGCGGTTCGGGGACCGGCTGTTCCACGTCGAACACTCGCTCCATAGTAGCGGAACGCTAAGACAACAGGAAGTCCAAATCCTCGGCCCGCAGATTGGCGATGATGGCGTTGTCTTCGCCGAGAATCGCCTCGGCCAGATCGCGTTTGGACTGCTGCAATTCGAGGATTCGCTCCTCAATCGTGTCGCGGGCGACGATGCGGTAAGCGAACACCGGCCGCGTCTGGCCGATGCGATGCGTGCGGTCGATGGCCTGCGCCTCCACCGCCGGGTTCCACCACGGGTCGAGCAGGAACACATAGTCGGCGGCGGTGAGGTTCAGTCCCGTGCCGCCGGCTTTCAAACTCAGCAGGAATACCGGACAGCCGGGGTCGCTTTGGAAATGTTCGACTCGCGCCTTGCGGTCCGTGGTGGCGCCGTCCAGGTACTCGTACTTCACTCCGGCCTGATCGAGATGCGGCTTCAGCAGCGCCAGCAGGCTCGTAAACTGCGAAAACACCAGCACCTTGTGCCCTTCCTGGACCACCTCGTCGAGATTTTCCAGCAGCACTTCAAACTTCGCCGACGCCGCTTTCGTCTTCTCGTCCAGCAGCTTCGGATGACAGGCGGCCTGCCGCAGGCGCAGCAGCGCTTCCAACACATGGATCTTCGACTTCGCCAGGCCCGATTCCTTGATCTTCTGCGTCAGATCCTTCCGCACGCGCGACAGAATGCCGTTGTAGAGCTTGCGCTGCTCGGGTTCGAGCTCGCAGTAAAGAACCTGCTCGGTTCGCTCCGGCAGATCGCTCGCCACCTGCTGTTTCGTCCTTCGAAGAATCAGCGGCCGCAGCGCCTTGCGCAGCCATGCGCGCGACTCCGGTTCCATCGTCATGCCCGTTTTCGAAATCGCGTTCGCGCCGAGCAAGCCGGGGTTCAGAAAACTGAACAGGCTCCACAATTCGCCGATATGATTCTCCACCGGCGTGCCGGTCATGGCCACATGATGACGGCCGCTCAGAAGCCGCGTGGCCTTGGCCGAATCGGATCCCGCGTTCTTGATGGCCTGGGCTTCGTCCAGCACGATCGTGTTGAACTTGTAGTCCTTGATCGCAACAATGTCCCGCCGCAGCGTGCCGTAGGTCGTCAGCACCACATCGTGATTGTTGAACTCTTCCTTGTCGCGGGCGATGCCGGTGTAATCCAGAGTCCGAAGCATGGGCGTGAACTTGCGAGCCTCAGCCACCCAGTTGAACAGCAGCGACTTCGGCACCACCACAAGATCCGGAGGCAAAGCCTCGCCGGCTGCGCGCCGCGCGCGGAACTCCTCCAACTGGGCAAGCATCTGGATGGTCTTTCCAACGCCCATGTCGTCGGCCAGGCAGCCGCCCAAACCTGTATCGGCCAGGAACTGCAGCCACGCAAGACCTTCGCACTGGTAGGGCCGCATGGTGCCTTGGAATCCCGCGGGCTGCGGGACCGGCGCCAAACCTTGGTAGCCGCGCAACCGGGCGCGCGCCTTCTCAAACGGTGCGTCGGTAATGACTCGCTCTTTTTCGTCCAGCAACGCATCCAGCAGCGCGGCCTGCGGCAACTTGAACCGGTACGCGCCATCCACCTCTTTCGCCACCGCCTCCATGGGCGAGTAGCGCTGGATCCACTCCTCGGGAAGCAGGCCAACGCTTCCGTCGCTCAGCTTCACGTAGCGCGACTTCTCCTTCAACGCCGCCAGCATCGCGGGCAGGTCTAACTCCTGGCCGTCGAAGTCGGCCGTGGCCCGGACCTCGAACCAGTCGATGCCGGAAGCGACCTTGACCTTCGATGCGGTCATCGACCGGATCGGCTTGCCTTCGGCCAGCACCTCCCAGCCTTCAGCCAACAAACCGCGCACGGAGGGCGCGAACTTGGGGAACGGCAAATTCCAAACCCGCTGATCCGCCTCCTGGCTCTGGGCGCTCTTGAATCCAAGCTCGCGCAACATCCTCCGCGAACTCTGGTGGAACGGTTGATCGAAGACGACCATCTCCAATCCCCGCTCGTCCAGCGCGAAGGAGCCGTCGTAATCGGAAACCTCCAACTGCCGGGGCGGATCCGAGTAGACGAAACTCAGCGTTCCCTCGGCGTGGTTCGCCAACTGGTCCATGCGAAGCTTCAGCCGCGGCTTCGGCGTGCCCCGCACTTCGCGCGGCCGCAATTCATCGGGAAGGTCCCAAACGGGCGCCTGCCGCATCGCCGAGATGAGGGCGAACACCTTCGGCCACTCCGTCCGCGGCACGCTCATCGGCTCGCCGTTCGAGGCGAAGCGCAGCAACGACGGCGTAACGGGCGATTCGAACTCGGCGAAGCCGCCGCCACCGGTCATCACCAGGCGGCCGTCGATGAAGACCGGCTTCTTCGGCGTCTCAACCGGGAGTCCGTTCGACAGGCGGAATTTCACTTCGATCCACCCCTCTTCGGGCACCGTCGCGGTGGCGGTTACGCCCCACTTGGCGTCGCTCCAGGAGGCGGGCCGCCAATCGTCCTTCGGACCATATGCCGTTCCCGTGAACGCGCGGCCCGTGGCGATGATCCTCTGGATGAGCGGCGGCATTCTGTCGCCGGCGAGAAGAATGGTAGTGCGCACGCTGTCGAAACCGCTGTAGTAACTCCACGACGCATTCTCCGGCAACACCAGCAGCAACTCGGAGAGGATGGCGCGATCCTCCGCGTCCGGCAAACGCGCCACGTCGGACCGGGCCAGGCGTACCTGTTTCGGCAGCGAGGGCTGTCCGTTCTTTTTGGTCTCCCGGTAGAATAACTCCACTTCCAGACAGTGGTGAATATTCGAATTCGGCACGCCGATCCGGTAGACCAGCGCGTCGCCGAATCGGGAATCGTGGCGGTAGCTGCCGCCTTCTTCGTCCTGGTACGCGGAGTTCACGAACTCGTGCCAGTTGGCGCGCCGTTTGGGCGGCGCGGGCGGCGGCGCCTGCTGCGGCGACCCCTTCGTCACCGAACAAAGGAGCGCCCACGAGTGTTTGCAGAAGGCGTTCTCCTGGAAGAACTCGCACTCGCAGAAGATTCCCGATGGACCGGCCGCAACCAGATACTCTCCGCCCGCGCGCGAAATTGCCTGCCACTCTCCGTTGGAGTAGGCCGGCCTGTCCAGCAGGCCCTGATTCAGGATCTCCATCCCTTTCACGCGCACCCAGGGCGGGAACCCGGGCGCGAACTTGTTCATCAGCGCGCGCGGATCGCTAGCCATGCAGGAAGCCGCCGAGCCTTTCCATCGCCTGTTCCAGGATCGGGCGCTCGACGGCGTAACAGAGCCGCACGCGGCCTTCGCCGCCGGCGCCGAACGCCACGCCGGGCGCGATTCCGACACCGGTTTCCATCAGCAGCTTCTTGCAAAACGCGAACGAATCCGTCAAGCCCTCGATTTGCGGGAAGAGGTAGAACGCGCCCTCCGGTTCCGGCAGCGAGACGCCCTTCATCTTGCGCAACTCGCCAATGCAGTAGTCGCGATTGCCGCGCAACATGGTCACTAGTTCGCGCACGGGCGGGTCGCCCCACGCCAGCGCCGCCTCGCCGGCCCGCTGCACGAACGACGGAGCGCAACTGATGACGAACTCGTTCAACTCGCCGGCGCGCTTGGCCAGGTCCTTGCGCGCGACCATCCAGCCTAGCCGCCAGCCGGTCATGCACCACGCTTTCGAGAAACTCTGCGCGACGATGACGGCGTCTTCCCGTGTGCAGAATCGAAGGATCGACGGGACCGTCTCCGCGCCGCTATAGACCAGCCGCTCGTAGACCTCGTCGGCCAGCAGCCAAAGTCCATGTTTGCGGGCGAACTCCAGCAGCGCCTTCTGCTCCTCCTCCGTCGCCACCCAGCCCAGCGGATTCGAGGGCGACGTGTAGACCAGCAGTTTCGTCTTTGGCGTCAGCGCCGCCTCCAACTGGCCAATGTCGATCGTGTACCGGTTGCCGTTGAGCGGTTGCGCCAGTTCCACCGGCCGCGCGCCGTACATCTTCAAAATCGCGCAGGCGTTCGGCCAGGCCGGGGTCAGGACCAGCGCGTCGTCGCCCGGATCGATCGTGCATCGTATCGCCACGTGCAGCGCCTGCACGCCGGAATTCGTCACGATAATCTCGCTCTCCGGCTGCAGCGCCACACCGTGAAGGCGCTGATAGTAGTCCGCCAGCGCCCTGCGCGTGGAGACCAGGCCGGCGTTGGGCGTGTAGTAGGTGAAGCCGTCGCGCATCGCCTTGTCCGCCGCCCGTTTCAGAAACTCGGGCGTGGGCAAGTTGGACTCGCCGAAGTAGAGCTTCAGCACGTTGTCCATCGTCATGGCGAGCTCGGCCAGTTCCCGGATGCGCGAATACGGAATGGCGGCGGCGGAACCGGAAACAGCGACGGACATCTAATCGACTCTGGCACCATTGCGCAGCAGCGCTTCCACTTGCACCAGATCCGTCGGATAGTTGCCCGTGTAGCAGGCGTTGCAGAAATCGCGATTCGTGTCGCCCACCGCGTCGGTCAGTCCGCCCAGCGAAAGGTAGCCAAGCGAATCGGCCTCGACGAAACGGCGAATCTCCTCAACGGTGGAGTTGGCGGCGATCAGTTGCTGTTTGTTCGGAGTATCGACGCCGTAGAAACAGGGCGAAATCGTGGGTGGGCAGGAGATGCGCATATGCACTTCCTTCGCGCCCGCGTTGCGCACCATTCGAACGATCTTGCGGGACGTCGTGCCGCGCACAATGGAATCGTCGACCAGGATCACGCGTTTGCCTTCCAGCAGGTGGCGCACCGGGTTCAGCTTCAATCGCACTCCGAAATCGCGGATGGCCTGCGACGGTTCGATAAACGTCCGGCCTACGTAGTGGTTGCGGATCAAGGCCTGCCGGAACGGAATTCCGCTCTGGGCCGAAAAGCCGATGGCGGCCGCGACGCCGGAGTCCGGTACCGGCACAACCACGTCGGCGTCGACGAAGTGTTCCTCCGCCAGCCGCCTTCCCATCGCCTCACGGCTGAGCTGCACGGGACGCCCGAAAACCAGCGAGTCCGGGCGGGCAAAGTAGACATGCTCAAAGACGCAGTGGGCCAAATTGCGCTTCGGAGCGTAGTGTTCCCGCGTGACGCCCTTCGGACCCACGATGACCATTTCGCCGGGCTCCACATCGTTCAGATACACGGCGTCGATCAGGTCGAACGCGCAAGTCTCGGAGGCGAACACATACCCGATCCTATGCTCGCTCAGTTCCATCTGGCCCATGGCCAAAGGCCGGAAGCCGTGCGGGTCGCGCGCGACGATCAACTGATCCGCCGCCAGGAACACCAGCGAAAACGCTCCCTCCAGTTGCAGCAACGCCTCGCGCAGCGCGCCGGCCAGTGTTCGTTCGCGCGAACGCGCGACCAGATGCAGAATCACCTCGGTATCCGAGGTGGCCTGGAAAATCGATCCATCGGCTTCCAATTCGCGCCGCAGCTCGGCCGCGTTGGTGATATTGCCGTTATGCGCGACGGCGATGGGCCCCTTATGGCACTGCACGCTGAACGGTTGCGCGTTCAACATCTTCGAATCGCCGGTTGTCGAATAGCGCGTATGGCCGATCGCCATATGCCCCGGCAACTGGCCTAGCACCTCGGGCTGAAAGATGTCGGCCACATGGCCCATGTCCTTGCGGCATACGATCTGGTTGCCGTTACCGCTGGCGATGCCGGCGGATTCCTGCCCGCGGTGCTGCAGCGCGTACAAGCCCAGGTATGTGACGTTTGCCGCCTCCGGATGGCCGTAAATGGCAAAGACGCCGCACTCCTCGTGGAGCTTGTCGAAATGCAGATCCGCTTCGTCATGCATGCAGCATTCTCTCCAGGGAGGCCGACCAGGGTTCGCGCAACTCTTCGATTGTGGCATCGATTTTCGTATCGATCAATAAGCGGCCAACTTGCGTTTTTCCGATAGCCGCGACTTCCACGTTGTACTTGGCCGCAATCGCCGTAACGGCCGCCGCCTGTGCCGTGGAGACTACGATACGCGACGGCGCTTCGTGAAACAGTTGGACTTCCGGGCGTTCGGCGGCGGGCAATTGGATGCGGGCGCCCACACCGTCGAAGCTCGCCTCGGCTAGCGCTACGGCCAATCCGCCTTCGCCGGCGTCATGCGAGGACTCCACCAACCCGGCACTGACGATCTCCCGAATCGCCCGCTGCACGCGCTTCTCGTAGTCCATGTCCAGTTCTGGAGGAAGCCCCCAAAGCTGCCCAGCTATGACGTTCGCGTATTGCGTGCCGCCAAACCTCTCGAGACTCGATTCGCGCAGGCCGCCGACGACCAGCACATCACGATCCGCCGACTGAAACCGCATCGGGACCGGCCGTGTGTTCTTCAGCAGGCCGACGATGCCCATCACCGGCGACGGATAGATCCCTTCGCCCAGGGTTTCGTTGTAGAGGCTGACATTACCGCCCGTGATCGGCGTTTCGAAGAACACGCAAGCGTCGGCCATGCCCTCAATCGCCTCCACCAATTGCGCCATGATCTCGGGCTTTTGCGGATTGCCAAAATTCAGGTTGTTGGTGGCGGCCACGGGCTCGGCGCCCACTGTGGAGAGGTTGCGGCAGCATTCGGCGACCACCAGCTTGGCGCCTTCGCGCGGGTCGAGCGCGCAGTAGCGGCCGTTGCCGTCCAGGGACATCGCGACAGCCGTTTCGGTTCCCTTGATCCGGACGATCGCAGCATCCGATCCGGGCCCCAGCGTGGTGTTGGTGCGTACGGTGTGGTCGTACTGTTCGTAGATCCAGCGCTTCGAGCACAGATCGCCCGAGGAGAGCAGCCGGATCAACTCCTCCTTGGCGTCCCCCGCCTGGTAGGCGGGCGCTTCCATCGGCGCCTTGCGAGCCGGTTTGGTGAACGGCCGGTTGTAGAGCGGCGCTTCGTCGGCCAGTTCGCGATTCGGAATCTCGGCTACGATCTCGCCGTGATTGCGCACGCGAAGCACGCCGTCCCCGGTGACGGTACCGATCTCCGCGGCGTCCAGACCCCATTTTTCGAAGACATCGAAGATCTCTTTTTCTCGGCCCTTATCGGCCACCAGCAGCATGCGCTCCTGCGATTCGGAAAGCATGATCTCGTACGGCGTCATGCCGGTTTCGCGCTGCGGCACGCGGGCCAGATCGATCTCAATTCCCGTGCCCGCGCGGCTGCCCATTTCGCACGTAGAACAGGTCAACCCGGCGGCGCCCATATCCTGAATGCCGACGACGGCGCCGGTCTCCATCGCCTCCAGGCAGGCCTCCAACAGCAGCTTTTCGAGAAACGGATCGCCCATCTGCACGTTCGGACGCTTCTGCTTGGACTCTTCGGTGAACTCATCGGAGGCCATCGTCGCGCCATGGATGCCGTCCCGGCCGGTCTTGGCGCCGACGTAGATGACCGGGTTACCCACGCCATGAGCCTGACCCTTGAAGATCTTGTTCTTGTCGATCACGCCGAGCGCGAAGACATTCACGAGCGGGTTGCCGCTGTAGGACTTGTCGAACACGCACTCGCCGCCAACCGTCGGCACGCCGAAACAGTTGCCGTAGTGGGCAATGCCGCTGACGACGCCTTCCAGAATGCGCCGGTTCCGCGCGCCGGTCTCCGGATCGTCAAGCGGCCCGAAACGAAGCGAATCCATTACCGCGATCGGCCGCGCGCCCATCGTGAAGATGTCGCGCAGAATGCCGCCCACACCGGTCGCCGCCCCCTGGAACGGTTCGATGAAGCTGGGATGGTTGTGGCTTTCGATCTTGAAGGCGATGCCGATGCCGTCGCCGATGTCGATGATGCCGGCGTTCTCGCCCGGCCCCAGCAGAACGTACTTGGACCGCGTGGGCAGCTTCTTCAAATGCACGCGGGAGCTCTTGTAGGAGCAGTGCTCACTCCACATCACGCTGAAAATGCCGAGCTCGGTGAGGTTGGGCTCGCGGCCGAGAATGGAAAGAATCTTGCTGTACTCATCCGCGGTGACGTTGTGCGCGGTGAGTATCTCCGGAGTGATTGTGGACATGCTTTATTTGCTGGCGAAGGCGGCAACCATCGAGCGGAAGAGGGTGAGTCCGTCGGTGGAGCCCATGAGAGGATCGGTGGCGCGTTCGGGGTGGGGCATCATGCCGAGCACATTGCGCTCGCGGTTGCATATGCCCGCGATGGCGTTGTTGGAGCCGTTCGGATTCGCTACGTAACGGAACACGACGCGGTCCTCCGCCTCCAGTCCGGCTAGAACTTCGGCGGAGGCGGTGTAGCAGCCTTCGCCGTGGGCGATGGGGAAGGTGACGATTTGCCCTTTGTGGCAGGCGTTGGTGAAGGGGGTGTTGGTGGTCTCGACGCGGAGCTGCACTGGCTTGCAGAGGAACTTCAGCCCTTGATTCCGCACCAGCGCGCCGGGCAGCAGGCCGCACTCGGTCAGGATCTGGAACCCGTTGCAGATGCCAACAACGAGCCCGCCGCGGGCGGCAAAGCCTTTGACCGCGGAGATAATCGGCGAGAACTTGGCGATCGCACCGCAGCGCAGGTAGTCGCCATAGGAAAAGCCGCCGGGAAGGATGACGGCATCAACGTCCGCGGGAATCGAGGTATCGCGGTGCCAAAGCATGGCGGCCTGTTCGCCAAGATTGGCCGAGACGGAGTACTGCGCATCGTGATCGCAGTTGGAGCCAGGGAAGACGACGACGCCAAATTTCACTTTCTTCCATCGTAACATCGACTCCCCGGTGACCAGAAGCAGGGCGCGTGTGGCCCATGCTATGCTGACCCCACATTTCCGTTTTGAGCCGCGCGTGCGAATCTCCCGGATGCTCGTCCGCATCAATATCCATAGGGGTTTGAAGGCAGCGAAGACCCCTGCGGAGGACAGCACCCAATGGGTGACAAACAAAACCAGCCCTTTCAGCTCTCGTTCAACGGCCTTCTCAAGATCGACTTCCAGGGATCGCGCGTTACT
>Ga0194119_10001159_pt1 | contig 49104 bp, 48 predicted proteins | sample TA2MahC100mmetaG_FD_148620 | JGI IMG/M metagenome (GOLD analysis project Ga0194119, IMG submission 148620) | Freshwater microbial communities from Lake Tanganyika, Tanzania - TA2015018 Mahale Deep Cast 100m | ecosystem: Environmental > Aquatic > Freshwater > Lake | place: Tanzania: Lake... | reverse complement strand
ATTATTCTGTAAATACTTCTTTTGGTAAGTTTATAAAAACGGTGACGTGTGACGAATGGCGAGTGACGAGAGAAATGATACCCGTCACCTGTCACTCGTCGCCTGCTCCGTCTTCACTATTTTGTTTGCGGTTTTATGGGCAACGTAAAGGTGAAGGTACTCCCTTTGCCAAATTCGCTTATTACCCATATCTTGCCTCCGTGTAATTCGACCAGACGTTTTGTGAGTGCCAGACCAAGTCCTGTCCCTTCATAACGGCGTGCATACGAGGCGTCCACTTGGCGAAATGCCTCAAATATTTTGTCCATATCTTCTGATTTGATGCCGATGCCCGTGTCACTTACTGCAATTTGGACATGCTGGTTCATAAGGCTTGCATTGATGGCAACTCTGCCATTCTCAGGCGTAAACTTGATGGCGTTGGATAGCAGATTAAACATTATCTGTTTGAATTTTACTTTATCTACAGTTATAGAAGGGACGTCCTCATGGATATGGGTATGTATACGAATGCCCTTCTTGTTGGAAAATCCAATGATCGTGTTTAACACCTCGTTGACTGCTTCTTTTACAGGAAACTCTTCATAATGAAGTTCTAATTTTCCCGCCTCAATTTTTGAGAGATCGAGGATGCTATTAATCATATTGAGCAGGTGTTGGCCGCTACCGTGGATATCACTCAGGTATTCTTTTTGTTCGGCGCTGATGGTTCCGACGACTTCGTCCTTTAAAACCTCTGCGAAACCGATGATGGAATTCAGCGGGGTGCGGAGTTCATGTGACATCGTTGCCAAAAATTCTGATTTAAGTCTGTTGGCCTTTTCAAGCGCAATGTTTGCTTTCTGAAGTTCATCTGTTCTTTCTGCAACCCTTCTTTCCAACAGAATGTTCAGGTCTTGAAGTCTTGAAATACGAATAAAGTCAAGCCATGAAGCCACATCTTCGTATTCGGCGACATTGAGTCCTTTCTTTTCTTCTTCAGGGTTTACCCGTATGCCCAGGGTCTTTTTGACGCACCAGAAAAAGAGCATCCCCAGCCCAAACGACCACGCAAAGGCTATTCCAACGCCTATTGCCTGTATGCCCAGTTGATGCAACCGATCCCCATTTTCTACCAGGAGGGTTGATTTTTCGGCAAAGGGTGCAACGCAGAGGGTGCCTATAACGCCGCCTACTCCATGAACAGCAACGGCGGCAACGGGGTCGTCTATTTTTAATATCTTTTCAATAAAGTCCTGGGCCAGGATTGCGACGACACCCGTAATAAGGCCAATATAGACAGCGCCGTCGGGATTTACCCTGCTCGAACCTGCCGTTATTGCCACCAGGCTAGCCAGCACTGCCGTAAAAAGTTTTCCGGCATCGAGTCTCCTTTCAGTCGAGTAATTAAATATCAGCGCCGAAACTCCGGCAGCGGCAGCAGCGAGGTTTGTGTTTACAATGACGAGGCCAATATCCGCACTGGCACGCAAAAGACTTCCGCCATTAAAGCCAAACCACCCAAACCAGAGGAAGAAAGTACCTAATGTGGCCAGCGGAACGTTGTGTAACCCCATGGGATTTGAAGAACCATCAGGATTGTACTTGCCAATTCTTGGACCTAAAATCAATGCCCCGGCCAGGGCAAACCACCCGCCAATGGAATGCACCACCGTAGAACCTGCAAAATCAATAAACCCCAGTCTTCCTAACCAACCGGACTGATCCGGATAAAAGAGATTCCCCCATGCCCAATGACCGAAAATCGGGTAGATAACAGACACGGTAAATGCGGGACCTACGACGTTGGGAATAAAACTTGAACGTTCGGCTATGGCGCCTGACAATATGGTAGAGGCAGTAGCGGCAAAGACCAGTTGATAAAAGAAAAAGGTATATGATAGGCTACCGGTATGTGTCGCCACCCCACAGGCAAAAAAGTGGTTTGTGCCAATCCAGCCCATGTGACTTGCGCCAAACATCAACCCAAATCCTACGACATAAAACGCTAGAGAGGATACGAGGAATTCCACCAGGTTTCTGATAGAAATGCTAATAGCATTTTTTGATTGTGAAAAGCCTGCTTCGTAAGAGGTAAACCCCAGTTGCATGAAGAATACCATACAGGCCGCTACCATAACCCAGACATGATTGATGTTTATTTGTAGACTTTCCATTTTTCAATCTTATCAAATGTAACAAGGAATTTCAAAGCGTCAGTTCCTCTCCCCGGACTTACTTGAGAATTCTCATGGGTCAATTTTACCAATGGTACATTGTCTTCGGGTGTATAAAGCACCTCGTAGACTTGTTTAAACCATGATGAGTGGGAATTGAATATGTCTCTCATTATGGTATTGCGATTTGCTATTTTCGTTTCTATGTTAGAGAAATCCAGATTTGATGTCTGCCACAATTTTAAAAAATGGTCTTCGAGAATTTCGAATGGCTTCCCATTTGGCTGCATCTGGAATTTAAACACCGGCATATTGTCTCCAATACATAAACTCACTGGATGTTTGCTTGCGCTTCGTCCAAAGGTATATGGCTGGAAATGGGCTGTGTTATCTACGATCATCATCCAGCAGATTGGAGTATGGGTATAAAACCGGACTGTAGCGCTGACATTTGGATAGCTCCGGAGTCTGTCACATGCATGGGTAAAATCGCTGTATAACCTCTGATGAAAAAATGGGTCAGTGACCTGAGTATTTGTCCTATCGGTGTTGATAAGTTTTGCAGCCTCACTGGCAGTGCTTTCCAGTAGTGTTCTAAAGACTGCTGAATCCTGGAGTGCGTCAAGGAGGAGCAGTTTGACATCAAGCCCGCCTGTCATCTTTTCGTTGAGTGTGGGAAGTAATTCATCAAGATGAACGTTCTCGGAAAGGGTAATTCCCAAAAGCCATATCCTTTTCTCCGCATTTTCCATTGCGTCATATATATCGCCTTTAACATCCTTCCTGGAGCAATAGATATTAGTCAGTCCACAGGTTGACGCTGTTCCGATAAGCTGGTTCGTTGTTTGCAAAGATTTTTCCAAGGAGTTTCTATTCTCATCGATGAGTTGATGGGTAGCCTGCAGGGTTTCTTTTAAAATATTTCTTATATGCCCAAAAATTTCCCACCACAGGTATGCGTATTCCATGATATGAACGCACATTATGGCGCTGAAGACGAGCAGTAAATGCTTGACTATTTCCGGCGTGTTATGCCAGTAGCGTGGCAATAGAATATTTAGTGTTACTGCAGAAACGAAAAAGAAACACGCAATTAACATTCGGGCAAACGGTCTGGGTCTGTCACTCATGATTATTACCTCCAAAGGTAATATAATTTCGGCTTATCAAGGTAACTTTCTACAATATGCTTTAATTGTCCGGCTGAAAAAATTAATTGATTATTTTTTAAAGGACTTTAACCGATAATGATATTGTAAGCCTTAGCATACGCATCTTTTGGCTTTTTATAACCGCGAATCTTTTTATCAGGATACAGGTTGTAGGGACTTGGCCGAGAAAGAGCAAATAATTACCTTCGTTGATATGACACATGGATCCGCTAAGACGGTGCGCATTTATACTGCCTTTAAACCATGCTAATAGGGTGGATACGTAATTATTATACTATCATTTATGTAATTTTCAAATTCTTAATAGAGATTTCGAAGTAATCAAATTTGGTTTTGTTAAAACCTTTTCTCTGTGTCTGCTTTTGTTTGTTTTTCCTGGGCTTGCTTTTCTTTCTGTAGTAAATTTTCCTTGAGGTGTTGTGATGAAAGAAGTTTTGTGGGTTCCGGGACAGGTCTCAGGCTGAAATTATCAAACCATCCAGCCGCATCACCATGTGTCCAATCCTGCCTGGTTTCAGTGAAGACCGTGATTACATCTTTTGAGGGAATGATCATGAGCGAAAATTCCATCCAGGATGAGATAGTGTTACCGCCAATATATTTTTTATTTATCGTAGTGAATGCAAGCGCCGGATTCCATGAACCATCCAGAATTCCAACAATGGTTACGTCCCCAATATCGTCTCCGTAAAAAGCCATGTAACCTGTGAAAATATAGGGGGTGTTCACAACAACTTTAACTTCCTGATAGAGCCCGCCTCTGGCTGTTCCGTTGTGGCCTATTTGCTGTGTCAGGGCAAAAAAACCGCTCGTTGCAGGTGGTACAGGAGTGCCAATGGTGCCTGGAATTGCAATGGTCACGTGGGTGGGTGATTCTACAGGAGCGCCATCTCCATCCCAGGGGTAGGTTTCCCAGTACTTCCAGCCTGTGACGTCCCCGGTTTCAAAATCCCCATTCTTGAGTAATTCTGCCGCAGGCAAAGTCCGTAGTACGAATAGGCTGAAGATTAGGATCAGTAAAATATGCCTCATACTATTAAAAATGCTGATTAAAAAAAGTTTTGTGACCTTTCGTGTGCTTGCGGAGAGTAGACGCAGTTACCGAAGGCCGAATTTACTTCCGTTTTGGTTTTAGTTTTTTATAGATTGTGTATTCCTCATTCGCTTCTTCTTTCATCCCTATTTTTTCATAAACAATACTGAGGTTAAAATGGGCAATGGCGTAACTTGGGTCTGCTTCGATAGCCTTTTTGTATTCTTCCATTGCTTCATCATACATTCCCTTTCTCAGGTAAAGGTCGCCGACCTCATTGTGCACATCGGCAGGACTTGAACTAAGTTTACGTGGAGAAGATTCTTTCTTTTCGATAGTCGGTTTAGTTTCTTTTCCGTAGGATTTGGGTGTGGATGACGCAATGCGGCTGTGTGCAGATGCGGGTATAGACACAGTTGCCATTTTGATTTCTCCTGCACGCAATAAACTTAATTTAACATCTTTGCCGGCGTTAGCGTCAATCATCTGTCGTAGCTGATTTTTATTTTCGATTTTATTGCCAGCCCATTCTGTAATGAGGTCTTCTACCGTAATATTCGCATTCGCTGCAACGCTTCCGGGCATGACGTTGACAACAATCACACCGGTTTGTGATTTTTTAAATCCAAACCAATCTCTATTTTCTCTGGTAAGGTTGCATAAGAGGAGTCCCAAAGGGTTATGGGATTCCATAAATACGACCGCAATACCCTTGCACCACGATGTATGTTTTATGCCGTAATCTGTTCCTCCCAATTCGCCGTATCCCTGCCAGGTTTTTGAAGCCCCGGTGTCGTATTGGACATTAATTACCGCCTGAGCGCCCACGGCGGCAGCCTTTTCTTTTATTTTAAAAGCCAGAATATCATGCCCCGAGAAGCCGAACTCTCCCAGACTAACCTCACCCAATTTTTTATAAGTAACATCTATGTCGCCGGCGCATACGAATATTTCACTGCCTTTTTGAGATGGAGAAGACTGTGCACCCTTTTTTGGTTCAAGGGGGGCTTCCTCTTTTTTGAAAGGGGACATTTTTTTTAAATACTGGGTGGAACCACAGCCTGTCACAAAAATGACGAGAGCTAGAGAGAGCAGCTTTTTTGTATTCATTCTTTTATTTGTTCTTTCTTTTAAATTTTGACTTTATTTTTGATTCAATATTGATTACATATCGATGGTAAAATTTAGTCTTTTTCAACTTGGCAACAAGAGCAGGCTTTCCCGGGAAACTTGTGATATACAATCCTGCCAGGATTGTAAGTAATCCCGGACCGGGGGTGAAAATCAACATAAAACCAATGATTATAAGACAAACCCCGCCGGTGTTCTTCGCAACGTTTTTTACCACTTTCTTCATCCGCATTTCCTGAGCATAAAATATTTATGTACGGGACGCGACACCTTGACGATCACCTTTTGCCCCGCATGGGCTGCCTCAATCGGCTCATTGTATTCGTTTCTAAGGTCTAAAAGCACCTGGCTAAAATCTTCACTCAAATGCCTTCCGATTATTTCTACAGGGGTGTTACCCGTGATTCTGTTTTTTGCTAAGACCTCTGCAACTCCGTCTGAAAGAACGTTATTAATCATGCCCAGATAATCATATTCTTTAATGTAGAAATTTCCAGGATGCGTTGTCAGGCTATTATACCCTTGATTTCCAAAAAAGAAACCTGTTCCGTACTCCCGGTGACTAACCTTTTCAAGCTCAGATAACCATCTTTGATCGTATACGTATCCGACGGGGTCGGCAAAATAACGATCCAATGCCTCCCGATATACCCTTGTTACGGAGGCAACATAATATGGGCTTTTCATACGCCCTTCGATTTTCCAGGCAGTAACGCCTGCGTGTACCAGTTCAGGAATGTGTTGAATCATACAAAGGTCCTTGGAACTCAGGATAAAAGTGCCGCTCTCGTCTTCTACAATAGGATAGGTCTCGTCTGGCCGTTTTTCCTCTTTGAGGACGTAGTGCCATCGGCACGAGTGGGAACAATCCCCCAGGTTTGCATGTCGGTTGGCCATAAAACCACTCAGGAGACAGCGTCCTGAATATGACATGCACATAGCGCCATGTACGAATACCTCGGTTTGTATTGGGGCATTGTTGGTAATCTCTTTAATTTCACCAAGAGTCAATTCTCTGGCCAGTACCGCCCTCTTCATACCCTGTTGATGCCAGAACTCTACAGATTTTGTATTGGTAGTGTTTGCCTGGGTACTCAGATGAATGGGGACATGGGGTGCAATTTCTCTAACCGTCAGGAAGACTCCGGGGTCTGAGACGATTACAGCATCTATGGGGATTTCCGCGAGTCTTTTTAAATAAGAGCGTATACCGCTAACATGATAATTACGCGCAAAGATATTTAAGGCAACATAAATTTTCTTGCCTCGCTCGTGAACCCAGGAGGTGGCCTCTTTTATTTCCTCCGTGGTCAGATTGGTTGCGCCCATCCGTAAATTAAAACCCTCTCCACCTACATAGACAGCGTCGGCGCCGTATTCAATCGCAGTTTTGAGCTTTTCAATATCACCACCCGGTGCAACCAGTTCTGGTTTTTTGTATGAGGTATTGTTGAGGTGTATCATTTCTTAATCCTGTCTAAATAGCCCTGCAATATTAATTGGGCGGCTATCATGTCAACTCGGTCTTTTCGTTTTTTTCTGGAAAGGTCTCCTTCCAGCATGGCTTTATGCGCCCGGACTGTGCTGAGTCGTTCATCGATGGTATTGACCGGTATGGTAACATGCTTTTTTAAAAGGGCAACAAAGGTCATGACGGCCTGCGCTTTTTCCCCCAGCGTGTTATTCATGTGTTTTGGCAAACCAATGACAATCTCTCCCACATCTTTTTCACGGATAATAGTTAATATCTTTTGTAAGTCCTCCTGAATATGGGTACGTTCGATGGTCGGTAGTCCTTGTGCCGTAATCCCAAGCGGGTCGCTTATAGCGAGTCCAAGCCTCTTTTCACCGTAATCAATTCCCATAACGCGCATAATGGAAACGTGATCCATTTATTTTAATTCAATTTATTTGTATAGGATTTCATTTTATTTATGCTGGTTTCCTACCGGTAGGTCAACCGTCCTCGGTTGACATCATGATGACAAGCGGGGACGCTTGTCCTACCTAAGGTAACCGCAGGCTTCTGCCTGCGTTCCCGGCCAGGTGAACAAGGCCAGGCTCTTCGATTATGCCTATGCAGGCTGAAACCGTGCGGCTACACGGGAAGCAGCCTAATGTTTGACCTTGCTTTAACTCCGCCATTCATGGCGGAGATATGCAGACGTATAAAAACCGGCTTTAGCCATGATTTTCCCTGGTTCAGGGCTAAAGCCACCATTGGCTTCGTTCTCTCACCTCAGGCTTTAGCCTGAGGTTAATTCAACAGAGTAAATGTTTATTAATACCCAAGACACATTAATAAGATGCCAGTGCTAATGGGTACGAGTAAATTATCCATCGACTTCAGTGGCAGTGATTCAATTATACTCGAAAACGATGCGGCGAGCAAAGCATAGGAGATGGGTAAATAGATCAATCCACAAAGGAAGGCCACCATCCAGGCGGCTATCGTGCCTTCCCAACTCTTTTTTTTGTTATAAAATATACGATGGTTACCCATGCTTCGTCCCACTATGGTAGCGGCCGCATCGGCAAACGCCACGATCAGGATGACGGTGCTTGCGATAATTGCAGGGAAAAACAGCAAGGCAAGGATTGCCCCCAGCACCAGAGTTATTGGCCCAAATGCAATACCCCGCTCCTCCGTCCTGCGAATGCTGGATTTAGTTATACTTCCTAACATAGGGAATGAATATCCATTTATCCTTAGGCATTCGGAGATCAGATAAACAATCGGCAGGGCGAAGAGCACTGTCAGAGTTGTATGGTAAATCATACTTGAAAATACAGGTACACCTGCTATGAGTATATGTAAGAGTTTTCTGCGGATTTCCTGATACCAGGAGTGCGTGTATTGCTTACGCATGCCAGCAAATAGGGTCTTGTAAGTATCGGCAGCCTCTATATCCAGAATGTCGAGTACCTCTGCAAGATTCCCGCTGTCAATCAGGTACTGCGCCTGCTGTCGGACGGGATAATGGGCGTTAACACCGATGTTGATACCGGCTTTATGCATGATATTGAGATTGTTCCGGTCGTCCACAAGGACGATGGTATCTTTCCATGTAAGATTGTTTTCGTGTAATATATCTTCGATGATTTCTTTCTTTCCTATGGATTTGGAGAGACGGCCAAACACCTCACCCGTTAATTGGCTGTTATGTATATCAATCTTAACGCCGTAACCGGTATTTGCTGATAATCTGGCCGTAAGGTCTTTTACAAAGAGGTCAGGCACTCCGCTGCTGATGAGTACCACCCCATATCCATGTTTATGTAATGTTTCGATCGTTTCCCTTGCATGTTTTATGACGGTAATATTCTGATAAACTTTTTTGGCCTGCTCAAGTGTAATGCCTTTAAAACGAGAATAAACCCTTGCGATTAATTCCTGGATGGATATTTTGTTTATGTTAAACAGAAAGCACAACAGGGCTGTTCTGATATAAATCAATATCCCGGCGTGACGCGCAAGGTGTAAAATGAAGTGACCTTTAAAGAGGACACCGTCTACGTCCATTACGACAAGTTTTTTAATGGGGCTATTTGTCATTAATTGAGTGTGTTCAATGAAATACTGCCTGGCGCAGAAAGCCGAAACCAAAGAATGAAAAACGAAGACAGGTGACGAGTGGCATGTGGCGGGAGACGTTTTCTTGTCACTCGTCATTCGCCACTCGTCACCATTTTAAAAACTTGCAAAAAAAGAAGTTTTTACAAAGTAATACCATAATTATAGTCCTGCGTATATCCGGTATTCGCAGTCTTTACTAAAACATTCCTCCTACCATCCGTTTTACAATGCCTAAGCCAATAAATACAATTATAGGGGAGAAGTCTATACCTTTGAAAGGTGGGATAAGTTTTCGTACAGGATTTAATACAGGGTCTGTAATTTTATAGAGGAATCGTATGGCCTGGTTATAAGGATTGTGCGGCACCCATGAGATTACTATTCTGACAAGCAGCGCAATTTCATAAAGTCCAATGAGTTTACCTAAAAGGTCTCCCATGTAAAAGCTCCTTTTCCGATGAGTAGAAGGATAAATGTTTTATATACTTATGATAGACATGATGGAAAATTTTATCATAGGTCAATACATAGAGCAACAAAAATAAATGTAGGGCGATACGTCCGTTGAAGGATATGATTGCTTGAAATATAAGATATAGCATGGTAAAATTTCCTCGTAATAGATTAATAGTATAGGAATTTTCTTTTGGACGCAGATGAACGCGGACTATCGGAATTGAAATAAGGAAGAAAAAAGGAAAAAATGAAGATCGGTGGCAACTCCATAGGCATCAAGGATACCACACAAATTATTTTGGATGAAATACACTCTGTGCTTGAAAAGATTGACGAGAGGGCGTATGAGGAGTTTCTTTCGTCTATTCTTAATGCAAAAAATATCTTTGTGACAGGTCAGGGGAGATCGGGTCTCGTATCCCGTACCTTTGCCATGAGGCTTACCCACATCGGCTTGAATGCTTACTGTGTCGGGGATGCCACAACCCCGAATATCGATAAAGGCGATTTATTGGTGGCGTGCAGCAGTTCCGGCAGCACACATATAACCCGTTATATTGCAGGTCTGGCTAAGAAATCGCAGGCTACTATAGTAGCAGTAACCTCTCATAAAGATTCGCCGCTTGCGGGACAGGCAGATATTATTATTGAACTGCCTGTGCAGGAAGTAAGCACCAACTATAAACATAGCGGGTCCATTCAGTTCCGGAACACGCTCTTTGAACAGGCGTGTCTCGTGTATCTGGACGGAGTCATCCTTTCGCTGGTGAATAAACTGAACAGTTCTGAAAAAGACATGCACAAGCGGCATTCCAACCTGGAATAAAAATTTCCCTGTAAAACAGATAATTATGGAGAAAGGTAATGTATGGCTATAAGTGTGAATATTGCAATGGTGTTGTAAGGGAAAAGTTGTTAAAAAGGGAAGTATTTAAGCATAGAACTGGTTTCGTTATGCTTGAAAATGTGCCTGTTGGAGTATGCGATAAATGTGGTTACCGATACTATCATTCTACAATATTGCAGAAGGTTGAGGATATTGCCAATGGAAAACAGCTTCCCGAAAGGACGGAAATCATTCCAGTTGCTAATTTAAGATGAAGAAGGTGTATATTATGGCGATAATATCTTTGGGTTTACAATACATTATGCCGTCTTTTGTTTGACCTCCACCATATCCTGCGATACTATACCGACATTTATGGTATAGAGATAAAAATAAATGTTATCCACTAAAGACATATTGATATGACTGAAAAGTTAATATTCATAAGCTGTGGTCAACAAACGTCCGATGAAAAGCAATTAGGAACTTCAGTCCAACGGCTTATTGGTTCTTTTCCAGGATATAAATCATATTTCGCTGAATATGTCCAAAATCTTGATGCATTGTCACTCAATGTCTTTGATGGACTACGAAAATGCTCTGGATTAATATCATTTCTTCATGATAGAGGTAGAGTGATTCACGATTCCAAGGAGTGGGGGTACCGCTCATCAGCGTGGGTTAATCAGGAAATAGCCATACTTGCCTACCGAAAACAATTTGAAGGAGTTGATATTCCCATTTTAGTATTCAAAGACGAAAAGGTTCGGTTTAGAAGGTGCCATGACTTCTCTCATTGTTAATCCTATTACTATGAGTTCAGAAGACGATATTTTAAGTAAGATAAAATCATGGATGACATCAACTGAATTTCCATCGAATAGTTCAGTGAGCGATGAACGATTTATTTCAAAATGGCAAATATTATCTCCTGTTTCACTGAAGGTTATTTCTGCATTAATTGATGAAGGTGGTATTAACGTCAAGGAAACTTCAGTTAGAAGATGTCTACGAGAAAAATACGGGTTTGGCAAGATTGATGCAAGCACTGCAGTAAGAAATGCTAAACTTGAATTTATTAGTACTGATCTGGTGAAACTGATACCTGATACTAATTCTGGCGATGAGTTGTCGCTTCATCCTACTTGGAAGTGGCATATCTATAGAGAAGTAAATAGATTAAAAAAAGAAAGTGGATAACAAGTCGCTGTAGTTGAACGAGGCGCACAGGACACTTTTTCGGCTATGATTACTATTCACATTAAACAGTCATTTTGTAGCTGATTATCTTACATGCACCTTGTCACTGAATTTTACGTTAGTGCCGGCTGCGGTTGCCGCTCAATTCCGCAGTTATGCTATAAATATAAGGAAATAAAGATGCCAACAATATCAATGTTTTTTGGTATAGTTGTGTCGCTCTATTTTATTGATAACAGAAAACATAAGTGTCCACATATCCATGTAAAATATCAGGATAGCGAAGCTGTCATATCAATCCCTCGTGGTGAACTTCTTGACGGAGGATTACCACCCGCCAAAATGCGATTGGTTTTGGCTTGGATTGAAATTCACAAAGATGAACTTATGGCCGACTGGGATTTGGCAGTTAATGGACAGCAACCGTTTAAAATTGATCCATTGAGGTAAACTATGAATCCAAGAGTGAAAGCAGTAAAGGCAAAAGATAACTATAAACTTGAGATAACATTTTCCAATGGGGAAGTCGGGATATACGATTGCAGTCCTTTGCTTAATTTCGGGGTGTTCAGTGAGTTGAAAGACAAAATTTATTTTCAACAGGTGAGGGCGGCATATGGAACTGTAGTATGGCCACATGAGCAGGATATATGCCCTGATACTTTATATTTAGATTCTGTAAAAATAAAAAAGTCCCCTAACAAATCGCTCCGGCGGATTGGTACAAAAAGCCGTGCAAGGCGCTGAGTTTTGTTGTTTCCACTAAACAATACGTTTCACTAACCAGCGGATGAGTATTGCGCTTGTTTTTAGCAGGAGCGATACGCTGATCGTATCCAGTAATATTTCCCGATACGCCTTTTTGCCGGAGACACTGTCGAATAGCGCCCGCCTCAATGCAGGATGGTCGTTTGCAATGCGGATAATGGGCGTCAGAAAACCATAATAAGCGCCCCATATAACAAATCTTCTCACGGTATTGGCGTAAGGTAAATCTTTTATGACCTCGTGGAAACAGTTCATATAGGTTTTGAATGCTTCCTTTGAAATACCGACGTACATCATGGTTTCAGCGGCTTTGATGCCCATCAGGCATGCCGCATTGACCCCTTTGCCTTTGAACGGGCGGATGAGGCCGGCTGCGTCTCCAATGGTGACGTATCGGTCCCCAAAGAGGTGTTTTGCAGGTTTTACCGGGAAACAGCCGCGATGGTAATCGAGAGCGCCCAGCGATTCCCTGAAATTCTTCGGGAGTATTTCCAGTACGTCGGGTAGTTGCAGAAATTCATCCATTGACCGGGAAGATATTTTTGCGCCGGCGATGTTAATGGTGTAGTGGTCAGCCTTGGGAGTAACTGCGCCAAATTCTATTTCTTTAAATGACGGTAAAAAGGCATGGATGTATCCATCGGTATTCTCAAGATCATGGTGCTGCCCCTTTGGGTGAAATTTGGTCAGGATGGTCAATAGGAATTTTGGCGATTTATAGGGAGTCTCCCGTTCAAATATCCTGTAAGTGCCTTCTTCGAGTCCGAATGCGCCCACGACGACATCCGCCCGGATGTGCTTTGTCTCGCTGTACACGGTAACCTTTTCTTTGCCGATTTCTACGTCAGTGACCATACTTTGTATAATCGTAGCGCCAGCCTCTTTTGCCTTTTGCAGGAGGTAGGCGTCAAATTGAATCCTGCGCAGTGCGTAAGAGACTTCTCCTTCTCCGTCCAGTTTGATGACGGAACCATCCGTGTGGAGATAGTAGCCTGGCACTTCCCGTTTCACGAGATGCCAGGGGAAGGGAATTCCCAACTGATCTTCAATAATGTGCTCGATGGGCTGAGAGAGGACGCCTGCGCATTCATTGTGCTCGATACCGCCTTCAAAATCTTTATGTTCATAAATGATGACATCTATAGTGATATTTCGTTTTTTTGCAAGATTTTTTAAGGCAATTGCGCAACTTGTGCCCGCCGGGCCGCCGCCAATTATCGCCACAGTCTGGCCGTCCTCCAGTGTGCCAAGTCCCGATTCTTTCAGGAATTTTAGTTTTTCCGTGTGCTTGATGTGTGCGCGGGTTTTTAGGTTCTCATACTCCTGTTTGATAGCGGCATAAAAGATGTGAGGGAACATGATAAAGTGCAGGCGGATGTCAATTACCTTGAAGAAAATTTCTTTGTAGCTTGCGTTACCGGTGACCATATTCCAAAGGATGCTGTTAATCTGGATAGACTCCCAGGCATTCTGCCATTTTGTAAGGTGGTCAATTTGTGCATTTACCAATGCCTTTCGTGACGTAGTGTAATCGTGGATACCGAACATGAGATTGCCGAAGAAGTTGTCCTGTGCAAGGAGTTTTAAGGCAGGTTTGTAATATCCTTTCTTAAAATCTTCTTCGGAAACGCCGTGTTCGAATATCGTATGCGCGGCAAGCCGTGCCGTGTCAAAGGCTGATTCGATGCCATTTTTATAGGTACGTGAGATGCTGGCATCGCCGATCATTACAAATCTGTTCGTATAAGGGTGTGCTGCGTGGGAAATCGGTATTTTGGGGAAGCAGATACAGAGGTCTTTCGGCAGTGACCACCCTGGAGGAAGAAGTTCACGGACCTTTGGATGTTTTATAAATTCTACTAAATTTGCCTTTGTTATATCTTCTTTCCCGACGAGTGAGACGGTAACATAATCCTCTTTTGGTATAAAGGCGGCGAATTTGATGGGTTTTATCCCCAGTGCGAATACATAAATTATTTTGTGGAAGTGTTCCTGGATATAGGAACGACCGAGGTGGAGTTCTGCATTGCATGTCCGAACGGATTCAGGCTCCCGGTACCCGAATTCTTTACCGACAATTCTTTTTATTAGTGACGTGTTCAGTCCGAATGCCCCCACGGCAAGGTCGGTGGACATCTTTTTCCGTACGCCTGCCTCTTTGTAAACGATGTTCACTAAATCCTCCGGATTTTTTGGGAGGTCTATTTCTTCTACGATAGCGGAACGTACCTTTGCGCCCTGTGATGTTACATGTTTCAGTAAAAAATCGTCGAAGCTGATATTGGCTGTTAACTCTGAAAATCGCGGGCCGTTTCCGCGAAAAACCGTTATGATTTTTGGTATGTGCCCCGGTTTCGGATGATGCAATGTGATGCCGCGTTCCTGTGTTTGTAAATAATAGCCGTCTATTTCTTGCTGGACGCGCGTTTTTGGCAGTACAATTCCCTCAGATTCCATTTTACTGGTAAGGGTTTCAGACAGGACGCCTGCGCACATGTTACAACCAACAGGGCCCTTCTGAATAAAATCCCTCCCGTCGAGGATGGTTATATCGACCTTGCGTTTATATTCTCTTGCAAGCCTCAATACGAAATGGGTAAAAAAACTCCCCGATGGACCACCGCCGATTACTACAATGGTTGATTTGTCTTTGAGATGCAGTTTCATTTTACACGGCTGTATCCGTTAGTTGTAAGCATTTCAACGATCTCTGGGTCAAACTGCGTACCGGAAAATTTTCTAAGTTCTTTAATGGCATTTACATTGCCGGTAGCTTTGCGATACGGACGCTCCGATAATAATGCATCGTAGGCATCTGCTACGGCGACTATTCTGGCTTCTAAAGGGATTGCCGTACCCTTCAAGCCGTCCGGATACCCGCTGCCGTCAATGCGTTCATGATGATGTCTGACAATCCGAATGACCGTTTCGTTTTTGATAATGGGCGTCAAAATACGTTCTCCTATGAGCACATGAGTCTGGATGTGTTCGTATTCTGTTTTTGTTAATTTTCCATTTTTGTCTAATATGTTTTCTTTGATGCCTATTTTCCCTATATCGTGTAACATGCAACCGAGTATTATATTTTCTGTGTACTCTTTTTGGAGGGACATCTTTTTGCAAATGTAAGTGGCGTATTCTGTGACACGCCGGGAATGTCCCTCGGTATATTTGTCCTTTGCTTCCAGGGCAAAGGCAAGAGATTTTATAGCATCCAGGAATAAATTCCTTATGTGTTTCGTCTGTTCAGCAACCTTTTGTTCAAGTTTGAAGTTCCATTCCTTAAGTTCTGTATTTTGCGCCTGTATGAGTTTATTTAATCTATCCAGTTCCTTCTGCAAATTGTAGTGTTCAATACCCTGTTTTATGGCGTTCAAAAGCTCTATATTATTCCATGGTTTTGTGATGAAGCGATATACCTCGCCCTCGTTTATTGCCTTTATGGCTATGTCTACATCGGCATATCCTGTTAACATGATCCGGATTGTGTCTGGCGATATCTTTTTGACCTCGCTGAGAAATTTTACGCCATCCATGCCGGGCATCCTATGGTCGGAAACTATCAGGTGGATATCTTCGTGCCTAACGATTTCCAGTCCCTTATGGCCACTATCTGCGAGAAACAACTTGTAACCTTTGTCTTCCAGGACTCTTTCTAAGGCGTTAAGGATATTTTCTTCGTCATCTACGATGAGTATGGTATTTAATTTCATTTTATACCCCCATAAAATAAGAGATTATGCTGTTGAAACAGGCAGTTTGATGGTGAAAGTCGTTCCTTCATTTATTTTGCTCCGTACCTCTATAGTGCCATTATGATTTTTTATAATGTTATAGGCAATAGAAAGTCCCAGTCCTGTTCCCTTCCCGACCTCTTTAGTGGTAAAGAAAGGTTCGAAGATTTTGGATAAGTTTTGCTCCGGTATCCCACTGCCATTGTCACGGATCTCAACGTTGACATGATCGCCTTTTTGATAAGTAGTTATTCTTATTTCTCCTTTTTCCCTTATTGCCTGTGCGGCATTCAGGATAATATTCATAAAGACCTGTCCCAATTGGTATCGATTGCATCGTATCAGCGGGACGTCTCCATACGCCTTTACCAAATCAGACTTATATTTTATCTCATTCCGGATGATGTTCAAGATGTGTTCGATCTCTGTATTAATGTTGGCTAATTCAAATTTATCGTCTCCCTTGTACGCAAAGGTGCGAAGGGAGTCGATAATTTTTTTAATCCTCTCCGTTCCTTCTAAGGATTCTCTTATGCTTTTTTCCATATGTTCGACGACTTTTTCCAGTTTGACATCGGCAACTGTTTGTTGCAGTTTTGCAAAGGAGGTATCCGTTTTGAGTTTCTCTATTTCTGCTTGCAGGGTTTTTACTGCAACAAAATGATTTTGCATTAACTCGAGATTGCACGATATGTACCCGACGGGATTGTTTATCTCGTGGGCAATACCGGCAGCAAGCTGGCCAATGGAGGACATTTTTTCAGATTGAAATAATTGCAGTTGAGTCTTTTTCAGTTCTTCAAGAAGGGATATAAGTTGTGCATTTGCCTTTTCCAGTTTCTGGTTTTCTTCAAATATTTTTCGTTCCAATAATTTTCTTTTGGTAATATTCCTGAAGTGCGGCTGTATGCCGAACCGTGTCCTGTTTATATCCAGTTCGCAAATCAGAGTGTTTCCATCTTTTGTTATTACCCCTATCTCAAGCATGGGATGTTTTTCTCCCGGCATTAACTCCCAGGTCTTGGTAATGGCATCATCTAGCATGGGAACTTCTTCATTCCTGATAATGGCAGTGATTTTTTTATTAAATAAATCTTCCGGGGTGTAACCAAATAACTCTGTGACTCTTACGTTCATATTATTGACTATATCTCCATCTTTCAACGTAACCATTGGATCGTTGGCGGCGTCAAAGAGCCCCCGTAATTCCTGTCGTGTATTTACCACATCAATGGTCATCCGATTAAATGCCTCTGTAAGTTCTCCAATCTCGTCCCTGGAGGTTACCTGTATATGAGATTCCAGATCTCCTTTCGATATCCTGTGCGTTGCTGTGATTAAGGATTTAATAGGATTGATTATCCTGTGTGAAACAATAAAGGCAGTAACCGAAATGATAAATATGCTGAACAGGCAAATTGCTATGGAATAGTTTCTTGTCCTGTATACAGGTTTAAATGCCTCAAAAACATCTGTTTCTACCAGCAATATCCAGTCCATGTCCTTTATGTATTTTGAAACGCCGATGACTGGCACACCTCTGTAATCTTTGTAAATACCGGCCATTTCTTTACCTTCCTGTATTATTTTATTAATTGGTTCAGTGTTGACTTCCTGCTTTAATTGAGCGTTGTTGATAAATCGGGAAGATGTCAGCATGAGCTTATGCTTATTGACGAGATACGCCTCTCCGGTAGCGCCACGACGTGTTAGGGTGGTTAATTCTGTTGGATGTTGCGCTTTATAATCGGGAGTTTGTGGTGATTTACCCGACTGGGGTTTAAAATAGGTTTGACCCCTTGAAAATATATATTCTTTCTGCCCTGTTTGTTCTGAGGGTGACGGCGTTGTAATTGATGGAGCATTTACTTCCTGCTTACTTCCCACCGTTATGCCATCCAGTTCGGATGCAAGTATCCGGATACCTATCATACCTAAACAGGCGCCCGTATCTTTATGACTTACCGGTGAATAAAAAATCAGGCTATACTCTACTGTAATATCACAAAAGTAAGCATCCTTTACGAAAGCCCCTTCTTTTCTTTCCAGGGTATGAAAGTCATCCGACATGTCTATGCCTACCCGTTTTATATTACTGGATGCCGCTACGATTCCCCTGGGGTTTGTAGTAAATGTCTCCCGGAATCTTGGTTCGAGTTTGGTTTTATACTCCAGATATTTACTCAGTTCCCGAGAGGCATTTGTATTTTCAGTGACATTAGCAGTTTTTTCCAGATGGTCTCTTATGAATCCATCAGAGGAAAAGTGTTTAGCAGAATTTTCACCATGGCGTAAAAACTCATTGATATGCTCCACCAGCGCCTGACCCACCAGGGATAATTCGTTAAATAACTCGGTCTCCAGGAGTTTCTTGCTATGAACGTAGTTGATATAACTCAAAACCAACGCCGGAATAAGGGAAAGGGTCACGAAGTATAAGAGTAATTTCCTGCCTAAAACACCCAGTATTTGTTTTTTCATATTTCTTTAGATATAAAGCTGTGCGGAATTTTATCAATAAGTGGCAATATACACTGTTTAAATAAAATGTTCTTGAAAATTATGATTAAAATAGCAAAATTGGGGTATGTAATCAAGAAAGTACAAGAAAATCACTGAAATATTTGAGATAATGAATTTCAAATAGCCAATGGCTTTTATTCAGGCAGGAAGATTATGAGAAGAATATTATCTGGCATTAAGACATCCGATATGCATGGATTCATGCGTTTTTCCTTTTGTTTTGTAGCAGTTTTGTTTCTGTTCACTACAGTTAATCATTCACCATCTGCTGCGGATAGCCCGCAATCCTCTGCCGCAGCGCCTACGGTAACAACGGATTCTGTTTCTCGTGTAACCTATAATTCAGCGACTCTCAGGGGAACTGTAAACGCCCATGGATTGTCAACAACCGCATGGTTCCAGTACCGGATCGTTGATGGACCATCCAAGACCACCGTTTCACCACAAACGGTGATTGGCACGAGCGACACAGAGGTAAGTTTCAATATAATTGCGTTACTTCCCGGCACGACCTATTACTACAGGATTGTTGCTGAGAACGATGCCGGTACCGTGTATGGAGACGAGGTGTCATTTACTACTACCGATATGAAAACATCCCTTACAACAGACATCACCGTGCCCACAGGTTCCGTAAGCATCGACAATGGAGCTTATCGCACGAACTCTTTAACCGTTACCTTAGAACTCTCTGCTGCTGATAATATCGGGGTTACGGGTTATTATCTCTCTACAAGCGCCATTCCGCCCTCTTCGCATACCGTTGGCTGGACATCAACAACACCTGCTATCAATTATCAAGAAGACGTTTCATATACCTTGAGCGGCGATGATGGCAAAAATACGGTATATGTAAGGTATAAAGACGCTTCTGGAAATATTTCAGACGTGGCAAGTGACTCAATCATTGTGGACACGACACCTCCAACAGTAACGATTGCCAATCCTACATCCGGTTCCACCTATAAGACCGCAAGCAAAACGATAAACATCAGCGGGAGCGCTTCCGACGGCACAAGTGAAATAAACAACGTTGTGTGGAGTACCGGCAAAGGAAAGGACGAGACGGAGAGCAAAACTATCAGTTGGACTATTTCAAACGTCGATCTGCTGGAGGGGGATAACGTGATAACTATCAAGGCTACAGATAGCCTTGGTAACACAGGAACGGCTACGATAACCATAACCTACGCCGCGGGCAATATTCCCCCTACCGTGATAACAGGTCCTGCAACCGGTATAACAACTGATTTTGCTACTTTGACGGGAACCGTAAATGCAGAGGGATTATCAACAACGGCGTGGTTCCAATACGGCACGGGCAGCGAGTCGTATAGCCATACGTCGTCAATAGTGAACATAGATAGCAGTTCAGTTGATACGCCGATAGACAACCATATTAGCGGACTGTTGGCCGGAACGACCTATTATTACAGACTTGCCGCACAGAATAGCGCAGGCGCCGCGTACGGAGCTGAAATGATATTTAACACAAAACTGCCCAAAGGAAATATTTCCGGTTATGTAATGGAGTCAGTCAGCGGTAAACCTATTGAATCTGTGAGAATACGGCTCAAAGGGACAAAGGCAAGGAAAAAGGCCTTCAAGATACTATTCTCAGGTGCAGATGGTTTTTTTGAATTTAACGAATTGGATGCAGACACGTATGATAGTTTCGCAATAAAAACGGGTTTTAAGAGTGCACGCCGTGAGGTAAAATTACTGAAAGGCGAGGAAAATATTATTGAAATAAAATTGGGGAGTATCCAAGGAGAAGAACAGAAAAGAGACTTAGTCGAAGATAAAAAAGGTACTGATACCCCTCACCCAACCCCAAACAAGCCGGAAGAGACGAAACCCGAAGCACAAAATCCGAAACAAATTTAAAAGAGGCCTTCACCATGAAAGCCCCTCATATATTGATAATTTTCCTTTTATTCTTCGCATGCCTTATCGCCAACGCAGACGAAAATAAACAGTATAAATTACAAAACGCATTCCCAAAACTTTCATTTGATAACCCGGTAGATTTACAGCACGCCGGTGACGGAACAAATAGAATATTCGTTGTTTCACAGAAGGGATTAATTTATGTATTTAAGAATACTTCTTCTGTGAAGTCCGCAAAGTTTTTTTTAGATATACGAGACAAAGTAAAATATGGCAGTGAATTGGGTTTGCTGGGACTTGCGTTCCATCCTGACTATAAAAATAACGGATATTTTTATGTCAATTATACCGCATCAGATCCCCTTCGCTCCGTTATTGCACGATATACGGTACGTCCTAAAAATCGTAATTCTGCCAATAAAAACAGCGAACGCATTTTGCTTGAAGTGAATCAGCCGTACAGCAATCATAATGGCGGTCAGCTTGCCTTTGGAACAGACGGTTATCTATATATTGCATTAGGGGACGGCGGCTCTGGCGGCGACCCTCAGAATAACGGACAAAATAGATCGTCTTTACTCGGGAAAATATTGCGAATAGACGCAAATTGCACATCAGGAAACAAAAATTATTGTATCCCCCCAGAAAATCCCTTTGCTGGAAATACTCAGGGTTATAAGGAAGAAATTTATGCCTATGGTCTGCGCAACCCCTGGAGATTCAGCTTCGACCCGGTCACCGGCTGGCTGTGGACAGGAGACGTTGGACAGGATGATTGGGAAGAAATTGATATTATTGAAAAAGGAAAAAATTACGGCTGGAGAATTATGGAAGGAAATCACTGTTATAATCCGTCTTCTGACTGCAATACTTCGGGACTTACATTGCCCATATGGGAATATGGCCATGAGGACCGCGGGAATTGCTCTATCACAGGCGGTTATGTTTATCGCGGCGCCAAATTCTCAGAACTGTATGGGAAGTATATCTACGGCGATTATTGCAGCGGCAGGATATGGGCATTAAGTTATGATGGCACAAATACAGCTACGAATACCCTGTTGTTAAAAGAAGACATTGAAATTTCATCCTTTGGAATTGATGAGGATAATGAAATTTATATTTGTGATTTAAATGGTAAGATTTACAAACTTGCTTATAAAGAGTAATATATTGATTCACCTCAGACACAGCGAACGCAGAGTTGCAATCCACAAAATCCCCCTTACCAAAGGGGGAATAAGGGGGTTATTAGTAATTTCTACGATGAGTCAAACTGTTACAGAATAGAATGAATTATAAATAACAGTCCATCTTACATAATCCCTGAACCGGCCTACTTCAGCTTATCCTTGTAATATTCCCGGAATTTCTTTATCTTCGGTTCAATTACGATGCGGCAATAAGCCTGTCCGGGATTCTTCTTATAATACTCCTGATGATAATCTTCTGCCTTATAAAATGCCTTAAACGGCGCGATTTCAGTCACGATAGGCGCTTTCCACAACTTCGCTTTTTGAATTTCACGGATCACCTGTTCGGCAAGAGTTTTTTGTTCCTCGCTGCGACAGAAAATCACCGAGCGGTACTGCGTGCCTATGTCTGCCCCCTGACGGTTCAGGGTAGTAGGGTCATGGACGGTAAAGAAGACCTCTAAAATTTCTTTCAGCGAAATGATTTTGGGGTCAAACGTAACCTGCACCACTTCGGCATGTCCTGTTGTCCCGGTGCAGACCTGTTCATACGATGGCTCATCAACCCGTCCGCCTGAATAACCGGATTCTACTTGCTCCATGCCATGCAGTTCTTCAAAGACAGCCTCAATGCACCAGAAGCAGCCGCCGCCAAGTGTCATAACTTCTTTGCTTTGCGAGGACGTAACGGTTTGGTTCTCTTGTTTGCTCATATTTGCAGGATCTTTTAAAGCGCTTGATAATACGAGACTGCCCAGTAATAAACTTAAAAGTATTTGTGCAATCATAGCAATACGAACCGCATTTGTACCCGTATCGTGGTAGAAGTTAGGAATTCCGGTGAATTCATAGCACAAAGAGTAGGGTGGACTTCGTCGTGAGCGCTCAGTCGAACGATTAAGCGCAGCGAATCCACCAAATTGGTTAATTTTCTATATTGGTACAGCTTCAGACGTTTGATCAGTTGCAATCGGTTCAAAGTGCAAAACCATGATTTGCTCTGGACGCAAACCTAGGGATTCGTGAGTAAAAAGGTGGATTCGCTTGCACTTAATCCACCCTACGCAACAACTTTTAACAACAAGTATACAGACAATAAAAGCCGAATGCTGTTAACCGGAAAGTCTTCGTTTGCAAGAAAATTCATCAGTCTTTCTCTGAGGGAATTGCATATAGCGATTCTTCACGCATGCAATCCTTAGTAAAGGCGAATACGGCACGTAAATGTTCTCTTGTCAATGTCGGATAGTTTTCAAGTATTTGCTGCTCTGTCCAGCCCTCTGCAAAAAGGCCTAAAATGAATTCTACAGACAGCCGTGTTCCTTTAACTACAGGTTTACCCAATAATATTTCCGGGTCTGAATGTATATATTTCTTCCAATCAATATCCGGCATTATCTCACCTTCTCTTTCTATAAATAGAATTTGTTGAAATTTACCGTATTTTACGGAGAAGGAATTATATAATCAAGATAATTCAGGCCTTTTGCGACCTTTTTGCCACGAAGACGCCAACATAATTATTGTAGGGGGCACGGAGCACCGTGCCCCTACATGGTGACGTGCTTTTGTGTCTCTTTTGATATTGGTAATAAAACTATTGACATGGATTGGTAAAGTGTTATTATGCTTGAGAATATGAATAGATTTTTACTAAAGTGCATGTGTTTCCCCCTGTTTTTCCTTTTTGGTTGTGCTGCCACTACGGAACAAAGGGTGGACAGGACGGAGGGCGCTGACAGCAGCCGGCTGGAAAAGAGGATTGACGATTTATCCAGCACCATCAGGATAATTGTAAACGATACGAACAGACTCCACAACAAGATGGAAGAGGTGAAGTCATCGAATAAAACCATTCAGCAAAAAGTCGAAGGACTAGAAGCTACCATCAGAAATTTAAATGAACAAATCGCAAGTTTTCATACCTCCGCAAAAACCCTTAAAATTGCCCAACCACCCGCCGAAATAACAGATGTTGAACCTCAATTACCTCTTACCGATAGCAGCAAGCCATCCGATAAACCAGCATCCGATATCCCAAAAACAGTAAATGCCGACAGTCAGTTGGCCGTCGCAAAGGGTTTCTGGGATGCAATGAATGCAAAGGATATTCAGGCGGCAAGGTCGTTTGTAACAAAAGGAAGCGCAGACAAATTACACATAAAAGAGGAGGATACTACTGCCGGTTGCAAAGTAGACTTTGGCGATATTAAAATTGAGGATGACAAGACCACCATTGATACTACGATGCAAACAAATGATGGGACGGCAGAATTTCAAGTCCAGATGCAGACTATTCTCGTAAAGGAAGATGGACAATGGAAGGTCGATGCCGAGCAGACAATGATGTCCATGTTCGGAGGCGCAATGGGTGAGATGATGAAAGGTCTTGGCAAGGCTCTGGAAGAAGGGTTCAAGAAAGGTTTCGAGGAAATGGGTAAGTCAATGGCCGGCGGTATGCAGAAAGGTCTTGAAGTAATGACACAGACCAGCGAGACCAGTGAGGCGAAACCTGACCCGACACCACAAATAAAATCGGAAACAGCTACTGTTGATCAGGCTGAGAAGATAGGTTCGGAAGAAAAGAAGGAGAGTACTGAAATTAAGCTGGAAATCGTATCGCCACCGAAACAGGAAACGACCTTTATCAGCGAAGAATCAAAAAGGGAAGCATTTCTAAGAGATAACATCGTCAGGCTTGCGGAAGCCGAGTTCCCCGATGATAAGGGGATTCAGTGGAACATCCTCAGTTTCGAGCATAAGGCGCATCTGACTCATGTCGAGGTGGAACCTACGCCAGCAACTGTCGGCTATCCACGTTTTAAATTTGTCGTATCATTTAAAAATCCGGAAATGCCCCGTATTATAGGAATATACTGTTTTGAAAATGGGCAATACGGCCTGCTAAGCACGAAGAAATAGCAGAAAATACCACACCAAAATAATAAGTGCCAAGTGCGAGTGACGGATGGCAAACGGCATTCCCGCCACTTGCTACACGTCATTCGTCACTCGCTACATATCTCGTGCTGGTTCAGGACTTGCAGCCTGAACCAAAACATTTCGGTTCAATCGAGGACGACTGAACCAGCAAAGGGTAACAATATTTTCCGTCACTCGCCACCCGTCACCTCTTTATACTTATTCTGTTACAATTGCTATTGATGCCGAACAGCCTAGCCGGGTTGCCCCCGCCTCCACCAGTGCGCGTGCAGTCTGAAAATCTCGAATTCCGCCTGCGGCCTTTATGCCGAGTCTGTCCCCCACAATTGCCTTCATTAATTTGACATCTTCTACTGCCGCACCACGAGATGAAAAACCGGTCGAGGTTTTGACAAAGGCAGCTCCGGCCCGTTCGGACAATAAACATGCGGAGATCTTTTCCGTTTCCTCTAAAAGCCCTGTCTCGATAATCACCTTTACCGGAATTGCCCCGGCAACTTCAACAACCGCACGGATATCCTCATAGACTGCCCTGTAATCACTGCCTTTCAATGCACCAATAGGGATAACCATATCCACCTCGTTCGCACCCAGTTCAACAACGTGTTTCGTCTCCTCAACCTTGGTGGCCGTCACGTTTGCCCCTAATGGGAATCCCACAACGGTAACAACTATGCAGCCTGTTCCTGCAAATCGCCGTCTTGCTTCCTCCACATAAACAGGGTTTACACAAACCCCGCGAAAATGAAATTTTTTTGCCTCATCGCACAGTCTCACTATGTCCTTGCGCGTTGCCTCCGGTTTTAATACGGTGTGTTCAATCAAAGGGGCTAAATCTAAGGATTTTTGGATAGGTTTCGGTCTCTCAATGGGCTTCCGAATCGCTGTTTTCATGAATTCAAACCCCAATGCATCGATTTCTTCCGTAATCTTTTGAATTAATATTTGAATCATTCTTTCCTTTTAAACCTCCGGCGCAGGTAGCGCCATAGCTTTCCCCAGTTCAGGATTACATGGATGGCAGCAAGAATCAGCGTGGCATAAGCAAAGTAGCGGTGCGGTACAAACCTGCGAAGCTCAAGCCGTGACTGAATATAGCCCACAATTCCCGTAAGGGAAATGGAGAATATGAGCACAATACTGATTATGTAATTAATATCCTCTCGCTTCATTCCCGGTATTCCACATTAAAATCGGCATATACATAACCACAAAGGTTAGAAAGAAATGAACTGCGCGGTTGTCGTCCATAAAGGGCAACGCAACAGTTTTCTAGTTGTCTAAATTAAGCTGCATTTGACAGCGGCTTGTAGGGGAGGTGTTGAAGATTTTCAACCCCTACATTTATTTACAATGTTCCCACCGCATGCAGGTAAAGAACGGCCTCAGTTTGGCCATCAACGCCGATGAGTTCGTTAATCTTTTCATCCAGGAATGCCCCTACGCTTACAGAGCCAAGTCCCAGAGAAACCGCCTGCAGATAAATATTCTGGCTGATATGCCCAGCCTCAATGTATGCGTAACGAAATCCGCGTTCGCCATATTTGTGGCGAACCCGGTCAAAGATAGCCGATAATACAAAGGTAACATCGGCGTCACCCAACATCTCCTGCTCCAATCCACCGGCGGTAATCTCCTTGCTGAAGTCACCGGATTTTACCAGTTCCAGTGAATGGTTCAGCACGGCATAATGGTAAATGCCGCAAGGCAGACCTTCCACATCGTTGGCGATTACGTAAACCTCAATTGGGTAAAGCGCGCCTGCTGACGGCGCCGTACGGAGCGGCAGGTCATACAATTTGCCTGTTATGCCCTGTGCCGAAAATAGTAACTGGGATAATTGAGACATGGTAAGCGGCTTGCTTGAATAATTGCGGAAGGAACGTCGCTTCCCGATGGCTTCTTCAAGAGGTATTCCACGATAGGCAGGTTTCGGGAGTTTTATTATCTTCGCATCAGGGTAGTTCTTGTATTGGGGAGGCTTCTTTGGTTTACTCCGAAATACATCTCCAATAACACCACGCCAGGTCAGAGAGGTTTCGTGGTGGAAACGCTCGCCGGGACTTAATTCTTTCTCCGCATCTTTACTATAGGCCGATAACCCGAAGAAATCTGTGAATAGCACGAAACCGGCTATTGCTAAAGAAAGCGTCCGTATGTTTAAATACATTTGCATATCATTTTTAAAAATTTTATGATAATGATACATTGTAATCCTCTATCTCTTAATCGCAAGTGGAAATTGTGGTTTCGTAGGGGCAGAAGATTTTCTGCCATTATCATAAATTACAAATACCGGTAACTGTTTAGTGACACGTGACGTGTGACGTTTCTCCCGTCACACGCCACTCGCAACTCGGCACTTTTTTAATTGAAGGATTTCTTCATGCACTTCAAAGCAATTCTTTTTGATCTTGACGGCACACTGCTCGATACGCTTGAGGATCTGGGCACTGCGGCGAATCGTGTACTCGGAAAATACAGCTTTCCCACTCACACAATGGACACCTACCGTTATTTCGTGGGTGACGGGGTTGTTACACTTATGAACCGAGCGCTCCCTGAAAATAAGCGAGACGATGACACGGTCGGTGTCTGTGTTCAGACATTTCGGGAAGAATACGGCAAAGGCTGGAACGTCAAAACAAGACCTTACGATGGCGTGGCAGAGATGCTTGATGCACTGGTAACACACGGCATGAAAATGGCGGTTCTCTCCAATAAACCCGACGAATTTACAAAACGGTGTATAACCGAATTTCTTCCGAAGTGGAACTTTGATATGGTTCTTGGCCAAAGCAACTTAATGCCTTTGAAACCAGACCCGAAAGGCGCGCTGGAAATAGCCAGATGTCTGAATGTTATTCCTTCGCATTTCATTTACCTTGGGGATACTGCTATTGACATGAAGACTGCCGTAGCAGCCGGTATGTACCCGGTGGGAGCGCTCTGGGGTTTTCGGACGGGAAAGGAGTTGCTGGAAAATGGCGCTCAGGCGCTGATCAAAAGGCCCCAGGAAATTCTGAATCTCCTGAATTTGACGCATAGGAATTTCAAACCATCTGTTCCTCCATAAAACAACCGGGCAGGACATCAAAACCTCACCCAATGTGGAAAATTTCTCAGGATCGAAATTACCTCTTCATCCTCAAGGTCATACCACTTCTCATATGCATCAGCCACGGCAAAGGTAAATCCGCTTCTCACGTTGAGACAGACAAGCTCGTCAACACGTGGCAGGATCAAATCAACCGTTCCTTTCGGCGCTGTTGGAACGGCAACAACAACCTTTTCCGGTTTATGTCTTTTTATGAAAACTACGGCAGAGAGCATTGTGTATCCGGAAGCCAACCCGTCGTCCACAATAATAACAACCTTATCTTTAAGCAGAGGGAATTGCCGTCCTTTCCGGAAAAGCTCGTTGCGCCTTTTGATTGTATCCACCGTTATCTGTATTTGTTTTTTGACCTCTTCCTCTGTAAGATGGAGTTGACTGACAAGGTTCGTATTCAAAGACACCTCACCATCGGGTCCGACTGCGCCAAATCCTGCCTCCGTGCTATCGGGTAACTGAATTTTTCTCACGATGATTACGTCGAGAGGGAGTCCAAGCGCTTTTGCTATCTCGGCGGCAACAGGAACTCCACCCGATGGGATGCCAAGCACTATACCATTAACGTCTTTGTATCCTGAAAGTTTCTGGGCAAGAAGCCACCCAGCTTCCTTTCTATCTTTGAACACACGCATCGTATCCCTGATTTATGTTCTCTCCAATATTCCTTGTTTTACCGGCTTTTCTTCATCTCTATCACAATTTCTTTCTTTTCTTTTTCGCTGATTTTAACCTTCACTCTGAATTTCTTGTAACCTTTTTTCTTTGCGATGATCGTATATGTATCCGCCTTTAAATCTGCGAATTCAAAGTACCCTTTCTCATCGGAGTTGGTGTTATTTCCTATCTTTGTTTTTTTCCCTTTGAGCGTTAGTCTTACCGATGTGACGGGAGCACCTTTGACATCTTTCACAGAACCATATATCTTCCCCGCTTCGATTGGTTCCTGTGTGGGCGTTGGAGTTGGTACGGAGGAGGTTGAGGTAACTGTTGGTGTTGGGCTTAGTGTAGGTGTATTGTTTGGAGTTGGGGTAGGGGTAGGCGCAATTTCTAACTCTTTTTCTGCATATCGAAATACCCCTCCACCCTGTGTTGCTCCGTAAATTACTTCTTTATTCATTACGACATCTTTGACAGCCCTGACAGTTAACCCCGACATTTCCGAATCAGGGAATGGTGACCAGGTATTCCCCTTGTCCGTCGATTGGTAAATACCGGAATATAGATCGCTCGCATAAATAGTATCGTGGTTATCAGGGTCAAAAATAATCGCAGTGATATAAGGATTGGAGGAATTGAAGCCGCTGTTATGCGGACCCGTCCAGGTTGTTCCGTCATCCTTACTTATCCAGATACCGTTCTCTATCTCGCCGGCGATTAGATAATTTGTTTGTTGAAAATCAACAGACAGGGCTTCAATATTCAGGTTCCCAAGACTCTCAAAGTGGGTATAGCTTTTTGCCCCATCAGCGCTTTTGTAAACACCATTCGATGTTGCCGCATAAACGATATTCGAGTTACTTGGGTCAACAATTAATTCGTTCACATTATAACCATCTATATCAGACGTCATCTCAGAAAAGGTTACACCGGAGTCGGTGGATTTACAAATAACCGTTCCGTGAGGGGAAGAAGAAAGGATATTATTTCGGTCTCTTGCCAAACCTGCATAGACGACATTCGGGTTAGAAGAAGAAAAAACCAGAGTTTTGAATCCCTGTCGTTGATCCGGGTTGCTCGCATCTGCCCCGGAATGCCTGAATACTTCTCTAAAATCATTTCCTTCATCGGTGCTACGAAAAATAACACCTTGATGTTCATCGGCAATCAAAATAATATTGGAATTGGTTGGATGGACGGTAACCGAATACCATTCGGGGTAACTTTTTGCATCACCATTGGCAATACCTTTCCAAGTATTCCCATAATCATAACTCACAAAAGGTCCGCTGCGACCAATTGCATAAACAGTTGATGTATTACCGGCGGGAATGCAAACCTTGTGGATTTCCGCCCCTGAGTAACCCTTGCTCCAGTCTTCCCATGTCTCTGCGCCATCCGTTGAACGAAAAACACCTCCGCCGTAATTGTTTGCGTATAAAAGATAGGGATTATCAGGATCAACGGTTACATCAATCGGAACTCCTGCCCTGATTCCCGGCGGACCCCAAACTTCCCCTCTGTCAAACCTACTCCAGGTTAGTCCGCCGTCTTCGCTGCGATAGAAGGCGGAAGCGCCTCCGGCATAAACAATATCCGGGTTGGAAGGACTAAAGTTCACCGTAGTCAAGATTGCTCCGTCAATGACTTTCGTCCAGGATAAACCTCCATTTACTGTCCTGAACAGTCCGCTGATAATGTTACCCTCGTATTGTCCGGAACATGCGTTGTTTCCTGTTGCAGCGAAGAGAATCTTCGAATTTGACGGGTGAATCCTCAAGCTCCCGACATAGAGATCAGTAAGTCCATTATTTATGGAAGACCACGTTTCTCCGTCATCTGTGCTTTTTAAAACGCCAACGCCACCGGATGAGTTATTTTTACAATCTGAGTTGTATGCCTCGCGGTCGAAAATACCAGTAGACACATAAAGGACTTCTGAATTGGCAGGGTCTATGATGAGATATCTGGCAAGGTTTTCGCCTTCCCAGATACGTTGCCAGGATTCTCCCCCATCAGTTGTCTTATAAACACGGCCTTTTACCATATCAAATTCTCGCCCCTGTTCTGACGTTACAACCTCAGACTGGGCATACACAATGTTTGAATTTCCCTTCTGAATCGTAAAACCTCTGAAAACCAAACCCTCGGCATCTTCAAAGGTAATCCCATCGGTTTTCATTGTCCAGGAATCTCCTCCATCTGTGCTTTTGAAAATTCCAAACTCACTGCCTTCTCCATTCGTTCCAGCCCAGATGGTATCTGGGTTATTTGGGTTAATAGTTAAACTGAAGATATTGATAGCATCTCCCGTAGGGCCGCTTTTTACAGATATACCGGAGTTGGTTTGATACCAGGTTCCTCCAGCGTTATCGCTCCTGGCTACCCCTGCGTCATTGTCTGTAACAAACATGATATTCTTATTCGTAGGGTGAATACGCACATCGTATCCCAATCCTCCCAAGGGTCCGCCAGTGCTTACCCATTTTGTTTCAGATATCTGGGCCAGGCTTATGGAATGGGAAAATAGGAACGAAGTAATAATGAGGAACAAAAAAAGTCGTGGTTTACTCTTTCCACGGGTAAAGAAAATTGTCAGATTCAACGAAATTACCTCCTGACTATTAGTCGTTTCCGAATAATTTCCATATCGCTCATTTTCAAGTCTTTTTCATCCAGCCATTTTTTATATGCCCGGCGATATATTAATCTGGCCGTCACACTGATATGTCCGGAGAGAGTCTCAGGGACAAAAAATTGATAGTCTGAAGTATCAAACCCATGAGCAGGTATTCTGTTATCAGACTCTACAAGAGTGGGACGCCAGTGTGGCGCTGGATATTCTTTTAGGAAACGGCGTCTCATTTGTCCATCAGGATAGAGCGCCAAATCTTTGAGTACCTTAGCAAACCCCTTTCCAGGCAACCCTGCATAGTTTCCATCTTCTCTAGCCCCAATTCCACCCCATACGGGTACTCTTTCACCTGTGACAATGGATAACGGTTTGCCCTTTTTATCAACTGCATCCACAAGCAAGATCATGTTGCGCATTGGACTTCCTGTGGGGTAATGATGTCCGGCTTTGACGTTTCTCAGGATTACGGATACCGTTAATATATTATCTTTCAAAGTAGCTTGAGTATCAAGCTCAATTGCATCGCTCATGAATGAGACGTTCCTGACGCCATAATTTATATGAGAAGGAATCGTTAACGGATTGCGTAAAATTCCACCGTCTCTTTGCAGGGCAAAGCGAGACATTCTGCCCGTTGGCTTCATGTGGCAATCCTGGCACTGGATGCCCTTTTTGGCATAAGGACTTTCAGCCCATTCCCGGAATTCAGAATATGCCAATACATCCCAGAATCTCCCATTGTGACAGGGAGCGCAATAACGACTATCTTTGTATAAAGGATGGTAACTATTATCCCCTGGAAAAGAATCGTCATAGGGACCGAAAAAAATCTGACGGCCTTCTGCCTGTCTCTGAAATTGAATGGATAGAATCCCTGGGTAACCTCCAGTGCGGTCTATACTGGTATTAACAATCTTATGACAAAAGTCACAAAAAACACCTTCCTTTGCTGCACCTTGTGCTTTATTGGGATCGGAATTAAATGGATTATCTAAGGCCAAGGCCGGCACATGACAGGCAGCACAATTTCCTTGAGAATTGGGAAAATCCAGCCTATAGCCAGGTCCAACTTTTTTTCGATTATTTTGGTTCGTTCCATTAAAAAAGGATAAAAATAACGGATTTTTTGCTGAAGTTGAATGAGCACTATTTTCCCACTCTTCAACAATCATTGGATGACAAAATTGGCAGGCTTTTTCTTCTTCCGTTTTATCTTCTGTTATTATAGATCGATTATGCGAAGAGGATATCCATGAATATTTTTCATTATCAATCGAAGAGACAGGTTTTAATATAATACTATATTCTTTGACTTTCTTTGAAAAAGGTTGACCGCTATTGTAAAATCCCGCCTTCCAGGCAGTAATATATCTCGACCTGACAGTGTTATCAATATTTATGGTAAATAGTCCCTTTTGATCGGTAAGAGTCGAAATGCGTGATCCCTGAAGCCGGACAACTGCTTCGTCAATCGGCTGTCCTTTTGGATCAAGGACGATACCTAAAAACTGATTTGCAAAAGCGGAATTGTATAAAAAGATTGTCAGGAGAAGAAATTCAATGAAAACGTATCTTGTATACAAATGTTTTTGCGAGTGAGTCTTCATTGTTATTATTATAAGCGAAGGTTAAATTTATTAAACATCGTCCTTAAATAATTGCTTTTGCATAAAGGTCTTTTCAAAATGCTGTCCCCAGTTAATGCCACACAATGGTTCTTCCGTAATGTCGGGATTTTTACAACCGCACACATAAGCATAAATCCCAAAATCGCTTGCCAACGCAGAAATTTGTTCGTATGACTGTTTTCTGTATTCCACATCAAGGGCAACAACACGGGATTGTTCTGCCAGTAAATTGATAGGCTTACTGTTCTGATAATGCTCCATGATTTTTGGCAGGAAAGGCGTTTTCCCAAGCGCCTTGTAAAGGTTTTTCTTTATCTGTGGTCTGAGGAATAGATAATTGATACCCGTTGAATTTACCCCAAATCCCTGAAGCGTCTTAAACAGTGCTGTTAGATTTGATTGTGTATCGGTAATGCCGGGAATTAACGGGTCTAATTTTACTTCCGGCGTAATGCCTATTGAGCATAACTGCTCAATATTTCGAATTCTTTCCTGTGGCGTTGCGGCGTAAGGTTCCAACTTCTTCTGAATATCTCTATCTAAGGTAGTAATGCCGAGTTGAATGTGTACCAATTCTTTGTATTCTCCAAACAACTGAAGAAATTTTGTGGGAATCCTGCCTTTGGTAAGCAGGTTTATACCAACGCCGTACTCCAGCAAAACTTTCATCAACTCATACGTTATCTTGAGTACCTGCGGGATAGGTTGCAGGACATCGCAGGTCGGGCTGAAAAATACATAGGCAGGCAACTTCCGACGTGAGACCAATTCTCTTTTTAATTTTTCAGGCATGTTTCCATAAACAAGCACCTTGCCATCGCCGGGATAGATTGAGTAACCCCTTGCGTAGCAATAAGCGCATTGGTGGATGCAACCCAGTGTCGGATTAATCGATGCCACCTGACTGAGGCATTTCAACGTGGATCTGGTAAGGACGTGCCCTTTACGTTCGACAAAGCCTATCTGCATAGTTTTATTAAAGTTTACCTCACCGCAAAGACACAGGGTACGCAAAGAAGGGAGGCAGAAGTTGACAGGTTGTCCGAGAATACAAGCCTACAAGACAAAAAAACGATATTTTTTTAAAATACGGGTGGTTTCTAAAAGTCGCATAAAATATTTTAATCTTCCCTCTTCAGATACTAACTTTTCCTCTTCCTTCATGACCTTTAACGCTTCTTCTATCTCAGATAACCACTTCTCAAATCCTGCCCTATCATTCGTCCGCTTCGCTGAGGCATTGCCTTTGAGCTTTGTCCCATCTATGTATCTTCCCTACATGGCTATAGCCTAATGTGCTAAATATTCTGACAATATCCACAAAATACTTCCCGATTTCCTTGAGATTATTCTTGCGGAAATCGCTGATCGTCCGATGATCCGGGGTGTAACTTTGCATTAAATAAATGTACGTATGATCACTTATACACCTCTCGGCTAATTTCCTACTGCTGCGAACTCCTGTCGCATATCCATAAAATATGCGCCAAAGGAATCCCCTTTTTAGGCAGTGCAGTATTTCGGATTCGTTTAATTCCCATTTTGATTCATAATGTCTCACACAGTTCGCATCATTGGCTGGCGGATTTTGGGATAAAAAACGGCAGAAAGTTGAAATAGCTTGTTCTCGAAAAAGCGCAGGAAGATGTTTTTCTGATTTCCGGGTGAATTGGCTTCCATTGCATCCATTGCCGCTATTATATGTACCCCCAAGGGGATTTGAACCCCTGTCTTCAGGCTGAGAACCTGACATCCTGGGCCACTAGACGATGGGGGCATAAAATGCAAGGAAATTATAAAGACTTGTAAGGCACTCTTTACTTACAAATATTTAAGAGTAGAAAATACTATATTTATTTTGTGAAGTCAATAAAATTCAGATATTACTTTGTTTAAAATGCGTATTGAAACGCTTACATGGTTGGAGACGCGGCACGTGGCTGAGTACAGAGATTTAGAATTGTTTGCAGCGCACGATCGGCTGATGTTCCATGGGGGTCAAAGACCACCTCCCCTTGCGGTTGGCGTGGTCCATATCGATCGAAGTTCGGTTTGACAAAGAGCGCCACGGTTTTCGTTCCCGCAGCAATCGAGAGGTGCATTGGGCCAGAATCCGGGGTGAAAACAGCCCGACAGCCGGAAACGAGCGCCGCAACCCTGCGAATGTCCGGCTCTTTTATATATAATGCCTCACCCAGCGAAGCACGAATGAGTTCCTCCCGTGATGCCTCTTCATGTCCAATGAAAACCACAACCGGAAAACCGTGCGAACGGAGACCTTTGGCTACGACACTAAAGTTTGAAATATCCCAGAACTTGCCCTTGCGTTGACGGCTGCCAACAAAAATGCCAATCGGCTGACTACTGGGGCTATGGATTCTTTCTCTGAAAAAACTTTCGGCCCAACACCGTTCCTCATTACTGAGCGCCAGCTTTCGCTCACCCGATGCATGGATGCCAAGCCGTCTCATGTACTCGTTGACCTGGTCTACCTTGTGGGATGAGTGTGGGTGCTCCATGGCAGACGTGAAGAAAATATTGCCAACTGAACCGCGGCACCCAATCCGATGTTTGGCGCCAGAAGCATACATAATGAATGCACCCAGCGAAGCAGTTGCCATACTAAGGTGAATGGCAACATCGTAACGTTTCTGACGCAGCGTGCGAATAAGTCTCCCCATCCGTAAGGGTAACCATGAGTCCCGGCGACTAACGATATAAACGTGCTTCAGGTTGTATCCTTTAAGAATACCGGATGCATAAGGTCCGCCAACAAAAGAAAATTCTACCATAGGCAAGGCATCAATCAAAGCAGACACGGCGGGCGTTGCTAATACCGTATTACCCATGCGGTAATTCACGAGCACAAGGAGAATCCGTTTTGCCGCCCTTAAATCCGGAAGGGGTTCATTGCCGTCCGGCGCTGTCTTTGCCACAGCACGCAGCATGGTACGAAACATGAGACGCATCAATTTCCGCAGGAGGTCCCGTCGTTTTGACTGTTTATGATTCATGAGTGAATAACCCTTTCTCCTGTTTTCGTTATGGTTATCCTGCCAAAGTCATCCATACGGCTTAATTCTTCCGTATTAAAGACAGGGCCGTCAATACAGACCCGCTGACCGCTGCAGTCGCATTGGCCGCACACACCAAAACCACATTTGATGTACCTCTCCAAAGAAGCCTCGCATTCGACACCGTGCTCTTTACACAATCTAACGACCTTGTATAACATCCGCTCTGGGCCGCAGGCATAGACCTTCTGGAAGTGTTGTTTTGTGAGTAAGTCCCTGAGTAAATCGACGGTAGTCCCTTTAAAACCAGCCGTTCCGTCGTCGGTGCACAGTTTCATATTTCCAAACCGTTTCTGATAGAGTATTTCTGCGGCTGTCCTTGCCCCCTGTATGATAGTGGTAGTACCTTGACGTTTTTCAGATACAAGGTTTAATCTATCCACAAGAGTTGCCAGAGATGCCATCCCGATCCCGCCCCCCACTGCACATATGTCGGAATGCGTATGCAAATTAAAGCCCCTGCCGTAAGGGCCTCTGATGCCAATCATGTCTCCTGCTTTCTTGCTGTGGAGTGCATTGGTAAATGCTCCTCTGCGCAAGACAGAAATACCTATAAGTCCCTCCTGTATATATGAGAGGGTAAAAGGTTTTTCATCAAGAAGCGGAATCCACACCATGACAAACTGACCCGGCTCATAGGAGGGATTGAGCTTGAAAAAGAAGGTTTTCACACTCGGTGATTCTTCCAGAATGTCGCAGATTTTCACCATCACAGGCTGTTCAATCATGTGCTGCACCCACAATATCTTTTATACTGTTAAAACCGTTTTCCTGCATCCATAGACGAATCTCTTCGCACACTTTTCTAAAAACATCAATACCGCGAGAATAAACACCCGTCCCTACCCCAAGAGCGGACGCCCCTGCCATCATCATTTCAATAGCATGCCGCCCGGTAGAAATCCCCCCCACGCCAATAATAGGAATCTTTATGGCCTTATATAAATCATACACGCATCTTACCGCAATGGGTCTTAGGGCATCACCGGTAACCCCGCCCACCTTGAAACTCAGGATGGGCTTTTGGGCTTCTACGTTAATGATCATACCCGGACCCATCGAGTTGACAGCCGTTATGGCATCAGCGCCTGCATCCTCCGCGGCCTTTGCAATCGTACAAATCTCCGGAATATTGGGAGACAGCTTAACGAATATCGGTAATTTGGTTACCTTTCTTACTGCAAATGTTATATCGAAGGTTGCCTGTGGTGTGCCCTGCCCTGCGAGAAGCCCAAATCCGGGTGTATGCGGACAGGAAAGGGGAATCTCTATTGCTGAGAATTTTTGGGCAGAAAGCCCTTCGACAACCTGTACAAAATCCTCCTTTTGTGTGCCAATGACACTGGCAATTACCGGCACACCGACATCCTGAAGGTCGGTAAATTCCCTTGCGGCTGCTGCAACGCCTGGATTTGAGTACCCAACGGCGTTTAACATCCCTGCTTCAAAGGTAATAACCGTAGGATTTTTGTGCCCTTCCCGGGGTTCGATACTGATTGATTTAATCGTTACAGCGCCCGCGCCATTCTCTGCAACGCGTTTCAACAATGCCTTCGTCGTGCCTAGTATCCCCGACGCCAGGATAGTAGGATTTGATAACTGAATACCGCATAAGTTGACAGATAGGTTTATTTCAGACATTAATATAACGTTCAGGAATTTCAATCTTTTTTACTGCCAAAGGCAATTTAATTTAAGTATTATAGTAACCGTTGTGGAAATGTAAAAATAATTTTATAATAAAGCGAAATATTTTCAGGTCTTTTTGTTCAACGCACCCGTTTTCCGCAAAATTTTCGTTTGTAAGAATTACTCCACCTTGCCTTTCGATTTCCTGGTAGCTCTTTTTTTAAAATGTTCGTCTATCTAAATCATTAAAAATTTAACACATACATCAATACCACCCATCATCAATATTGATTGGTACGATAGTTGTTTTATACAAATAAATTTGGTAATTTTATTACAAGATTTGCTTGACAATCAAATAAACTAATATAAAGTAATGTATTGAAATTTTCGGGAAACAGAGATTAAATATTGCGACCAGACGGTTGTCGACTATTTATGAAAATTCTTGGAATTGACCCGGGGACACAGGTTGCTGGTTACGGCGTAATAGAAAAGAGAGGCGCAAAAACACACGTCATCGAGTATGGCTCTATAAAAGCCGGCAAAAACCTGGATTTCCCCCAAAGACTCAAGACAATCTACTGTAAGATTATGGATATTATTTCCAAACATCGACCCGATCAAATGGCTATCGAAGAGGTTTTTTACGGCAAAAATATAAAAGCGGCAATAAAGATCGGCGAAGGAAGGGGCATTGTCTTTCTGTGCGCGGCATCGGCAAATATTCCCATTACTGAATATGCTGCAACGGTCGTAAAGAAAGCCGTCGTAGGCAACGGGAATGCCCACAAGGAGCAGGTGCAGGAAATGGTAAAAATCATCCTCGGTTTGCCCGAAATCCCGGCGACCAGAGACGCCTCCGATGCGCTTGCCATTGCGATTTGCCATAGCCATAATCTCACACATGAACATAAAAAATCTTAAAAAATAGAGAATTTTTTCGTGAACTGGATTCTTACACCATTTAAAATTATTGGAAATTTTGTCCATACATTCATAAGGGAACTGGGGAGGATGGCGTGTTTTCTGGCAACCTCATTCTTCTGGGTAGTGTTTCCTCCGTATTTACTCCGAAGAATTGTTAAGCAAATTAATTTCATTGGCGTAAAGACTACCCTGGTCATCGTTCTGACAGGATCATTCACGGGAATGGTGCTGGCATTGCAGACGTATTATGCCTTAGTCAAGTTCGGCGCGGAAACGAGTCTGGGTCCCGTGGTGGCTCTTTCACTAATCCGGGAACTTGGACCGGTTATTTCCGCCTTGATGGTTACCGGACGCGCCGGCTCTGCATTAACGGCAGAAATTGGCATTATGAGAATTTCCGAACAAATTGACGCCCTTGACGCTATGGCCTTAAACCCATACAAATATCTCATCATCCCCAATTTGCTGGCAGGCATCATATCTCTCCCTCTCTTAAATGCAATCTTCGTTGTAGTAGGCGTTTGGGGAGGATATGCCGTGGGTGTGGGACTTACGGGCGTCTCCAGCGGAACCTATTTTGGCGGCATCCGAGATTTCGTTAGTGAGAAAGACATCCTTGAGGGTCTGTACAAATCCCTGAGCTTTGGTATGCTGATAACCTGGATAAGCTGCTATAAGGGGTATTTTACCGGATACGGGGCAGAAGGCGTAAGCAAGGCAACCACCCAGGCAGTGGTGCTTTCATCTGTCACGATCCTGATATGGGATTACTTTATGACATCAATATTATTAACATAATCTGAATAACCTATGATTGAGGTTGTCGATTTATACAAAAGTTTTAAAAACCACGAGGTGCTTCGGGGTGTTAACCTAAAGGTAGAAGAGGGACAAACCCTGGCCTTGATAGGAGGCAGTGGTAAAGGGAAATCGGTGCTCCTCAAGCTTATTATCGGCCTGACAAAACCCGATCGGGGCAAGATATTGATAAATAAGCAGGATATCAGCAAGCTGAGGGGTAAGTTATTAAAACAATTAAAGGAACGATGTGGCATTGTTTTTCAGGGAGGAGCCCTTTTCGATTCCCTCACGGTATTTGATAATGTTGCATTCCCGCTCAGGGAAAAAACCAGGATGAAAGACTCGCAAATTCAGGATACGGTGCTTGCAGAGTTGACCAGGGTGGGTCTCTCAGGCGCTGAAAACAAATATCCTGCCGAGATAAGCGGCGGTATGAAAAAACGAGTTGCCCTTGCACGCTGCCTCGTTATGAAACCCGAAATAGTCCTTTTTGATGAACCGACAACCGGGCTAGACCCATTAATTGGAAAAGCAATACATAAACTGATCAGAGATTGTCAGAAAAGTCTTAATTTTACAGCAATCATGGTAACTCATGAAATACCCGCAATTTTTTCTTTGGTAGATCGTGTTGCTATGTTATACAATGGCAAAATTATCGCTTCTGGAACGCCGGCAGAGATAGAGACCTCACAAGACCCTGTGATTCATCAATTCGTCCATGGAGAATTGGAAGGCCCTATTTCCATACAATAAACGTGTTCTCAATAATCTAAAAGGTGACAAATATTATGAAGAAATTTGACGTTGAAATTATCGTTGGTATCTTTGTTTTCTGCGGCTTGCTTTGTCTGGCTTATATGTCCGTAAGGCTTGGGAAGGTCAACCTGCTTGGAGACCACCATTATCCGGTCAACGCCGTCTTCAGCTCTGTCAAAGGACTCAAAAAAGACACGGTGGTGGAAATATCAGGTGTTGAAGTTGGCAAAGTGGATGATATTAAACTGATTGATTATCAGGCAGTGGTAACTTTGCTAATAAAAGACGACATAAAACTTCAGGAAGATGCCATTGCATCGATTCGCACCAAAGGACTGCTGGGAGAGAAATATGTGGAAATAACCCCCGGAGGATCGGACACGTTGATAAATCCCGGGGATTCATTACATCAGACAGAACCGCCGATTGATATAGAAAAGTTGATAGGAAATTTTGTTTTTGGGAAGGTAAAGGAATGACGAAATGAATTACAGAAAAATTACATCCGCACTATGTATTGGTATGCTTTCTTTGGCCGTTACATCTCCGCTTCTGTGGGCAGGGGAACCGGGAAAATTACTTATGGAAACGATAGACAAAGGTTTTGCCATCCTCAAGGACCCCTCCCTGAAAGGCGATGAAAAGGTGCAGGAACGCAGGCAAAAGTTATGGGAAGAGATTTCTCCCATTTTTAATTTTGAAGAGATGTCAAAAAGGGCTCTTGGTCAGCACTGGAAAGGCCGTACCCCTGAGGAAAAAAAGGAATTCGTGGTATTGTTCACCAATATAATGAAAGACGCTTATATAGGAAAAACCGATACGTATTCCGGTGAAAAAGTTGTTATTGTCAGTGAAAAACAAGATAAAAAATATGCCACGGTACAAACCAAGATTATCACAAACAAAGGAACGGAAATATCCGTGGATTATAATATGCTCAATAATCCGGCAGGATGTACAATTTATGACGTGATTATTGAAGGAGTAAGCCTGGTTAATAATTACCGCAGCCAATTTAACAATATCCTGATTAAATCTTCATACCAGGAACTCATTCAAAAGATAAAGGCGAAACAAAGTTAAAAAACAAACACTAACAAAGTGAGAGAATAACATTACAACAACGCTGGGTATCAGAAAAGGAGAAAAACACGTGAGAAGTCCAGTTTTATTGATGTTCGTTGTGGTTTTTACAATGTGTGTATGCAAGGCATCTGTCTGGGCAGAACCTTCACCCGTTTCAGAAGGACAACCATCTGAAATCCCACAAGAAGAAAAAACGCCTGTCATCAACAAAGCAAATGAGGACGGTGAATTGAAACATACCGTTTCAGCGGGACAATCGGATAACACAAGAAAAGAGGATGCAACCCCTGCCGATACAACGCAAGAAGAGGAAGAGCCGATAAATAATGATGTGAAAGAGGAACCCCCTTTAGTAAAAGATCCGCTTCAGCCGTATAACCGGGCCATCTTTACCTTTAACGATAAGGCTTATCATTATTTTATTAAACCAATCTACACCGGATACAATTCCATGATACCTGAAAAGGCGCGCGTAAGCGTCAGGAACTTTTTTACAAATATCAAAATGCCCGTCCGTTTTTTCAATTGTCTATTCCAGGGTGAGTTCAAAGGCGCAGGTACGGAGTTTGCCCGTTTCGTTATTAATAGCACCGTTGGAGTGGCAGGGTTCTTCGATCCGGCAAAATCAAAATTCCATTTAGAGAAACAAGAGAGAGACTTTGGCCAAACCCTCGCCAAGCACAAGATGAATTCCGGAGTTTACATCGTGTGGCCTTTTCTTGGACCATCAACGGTACGTGATACCGTAGGCCTGGCAGGAGATGCCGCATTGAATCCATTAGGCTGGATTTCATATTTCTTCCTCACGCCACTCGAGGGCTTTGGGAATTATTCTTACGACACCGTCAACGATCTCTCTATAGATAAAGGGACAACTTATGAAAACATAACAAAACCAGCCATCGACCCGTATATTGCCCTCCAGGATGCTTATGTACAAAATAGAATTAAGAAGATAAAAGAATAGTCCAGTCTTGCCGGAATTATGTTTAAGGAATCAATCATTCCGTTGCCGTTCAAACTACATTTTGCAGATTAGCCACGGATAAACTCATGACGCAAATAATAAAGGCTGGACTGCGTCTATAAACAAAGCCTTTGCACAAACCTTCTCTTTCCTTTGCAATAAATTAAACACCCTGTTTGTTTACTCTTGACACGAGAGTCTCTTTTGTTATAATTTCAACTTCTTTTTTATTATCAGAATAATTTTTGGTATATTACTGCATGGAAAATGCCATACGGAAAGCGAACATACTGATTGAAGCGCTTCCCTATATCCGTTCTTTTAGAAATAAGATCGTCGTAATCAAGTTTGGCGGCAGTGCAATGTCCAATGAAGACGTGCTGACAAATGTGATCCAGGATATTGTATTCATGAAAACAGTCGGCATTATGCCCATATTGGTTCATGGCGGCGGCCCGCGCATCAGCGAGGAGATGGCAAAACGGAATTTGACCCCAAAGTTCATTGAAGGACATCGTATAACAGACCGCGAAACACTTGAGATAGCCAAAGACGTCCTTATTAACGAAATCAGCGCTTCCATTGTAAAGAGGATCTCGGAGTTGGGCAATGAAGCTGCCTGTATCTGGGAAGACGGATATTGTCCCTTAAAGGCAGAAAAGCACTACATCGAAACAAAGACCGAGAGCGGCGCTTCCAAAAAACTGGATATCGGTTTCGTCGGCAAGGTAACATCAATCGACAGCGACAGGTTTTTGAATTTGTGCAGCACGTGCACGATTCCAGTCGTTCCACCCATCGCAAAAGGAACCAATGGTAATGTTTATAACGTCAATGCGGACAATGTTGCGGCGTTTATTGCAAAGGCGCTTGGCGCAGAGAAGCTCGTTTTTCTTTCAAATACACACGGCATCATGACAAGACCCGATGACGATACATCTTTTGCTTCCACATTGCACGAAAACGAAGTCCACGAACTCATTGATAAAAAGGTAATCAAAGACGGGATGCTCCCAAAGGCGCTGGCATGTATCAGCGCCCTTAAGGCTGGGGTAAAGAAGGCGCATATCATCAATGGACTGATACCGCATGCGCTCTTATTGGAAATTTTCACCGACAAGGGAGTCGGAACACAGATAATAATATAAATAAAAACCATGAACACAAAAGAGATGAAAGAAATTTACGATCGCTATGTCATCCCGAATTATATTCGAAATCCTATTCTGCTGGTCAGAGGCAGCGGCGTAGATGTTTGGGATGCGGAAGGCAAACGGTACCTCGACCTTTTTTCTGGCTGGGCAGTCAGCCTGCTGGGACACTGTCATCCAAACGTCGTTGCGGCCATTCAAAACCAGGCCGCAAAACTCCAGCACGCCCCAAACATTTATTATACAGAACCACAAGGATTACTGGCAAAACACATCTCTGAAAAATCTTTCAGCGGACAGTGTTTCTTCTGCAATAGCGGCGCTGAGGCGAATGAAGCGGCAATCAAGCTCGCACGCATACACAACTCAAGTTCAGGCAAATATAAGATCATTACCTTTTCCAATTCGTTCCATGGCAGGACGATTGCCACGGTCACGGCAACCGCGCAGCCAAAATATCATAGGGGATTTGCGCCGCTGGTCGAAGGGTTTTCCTACGTCCCGTTTAATGACCTGGAAGCTCTAAAAAGAGAAGTTGATGATGCGACCTGCGCCATAATGCTGGAAACTATTCAGGGTGAAGGCGGGATTAACATTGCCACGAAAGAATTCATGCAAGGCATTAGAAAACTCTGTGACGAGAAAGGATTGCTGCTCATTCTCGATGAGGTGCAATGCGGTATGGGAAGGAGCGGAAAATATTTCGCTTATCAACATTATGGCATAGAGCCAGACATTATGACATTGGCAAAGGCGCTCGGCGGCGGGGTGGCTATCGGGGCCATGACGGCCAAAAAAGAAATTGCCAAGAGCCTCGTTCCCGGCAGTCATGCCTCCACTTTTGGCGGAAATCCACTGGCGTGCGCAGCGGGAGTAGCGGTATTCGAAACGATTGAAAACAAAAACCTGCTTGAAAATGTTAAAAAATTGGGCAGTTATGCCGTAGAACAATTGAAAATACTGCAAAAGACGTATAAGATAATAAAAGATGTCCGCGGCGTGGGACTCATGATCGGAATCGAACTCAATGGAAATGGAGCGGAAATCATCAAGAGTTGTATCCAGGCGGGATTATTCCTCAATTGTACTCATGACACTGTCATTCGATTTATGCCCCCGCTCAATGTTACAAAAGAACACATTGATGAGGGCTTGAACATTTTAAAAACGGTTCTTTCTAAAACTTAATTCATGAGAGATTGCCTATGAAATGTAAGGATTTAATTTCAATTGCAGACCTTTCACAATCTGACATTGAGGAAATATTTAATGTCACAAAGGAACTGAAGGAATGGCATAACAAAGGCTATGATGAAAAATGTCTGAGCGGCAAAATACTGGGAATGATCTTTGAAAAGAGTTCCATGCGTACACGGGTCTCCTTCGAAGTGTCAATGGTACAACTGGGCGGTCACGCCATTTATCTGACACAAAATGATATAAACCTTGGCAAGAGGGAGGCCGTAAAAGACGGCGCAAGAGTGCTGTCCCGTTATGTAAACGGCATTGCTATCCGCACCTTCGGTCAGGACACGATTCAGGAACTGGCCAGATACGCCACCGTACCCGTTATTAATGCCCTGTCGGATTATCTCCACCCGTGCCAGGCGCTCACTGACCTGTACACTATCAAAGAAAAATTCGGCTCCTATACAAACATAAAAATAGCTTTTATCGGAGACGGGAATAACGTCGCCCGGTCTCTGGCTCAAATCTGCGCTAAACTGGGTATTCACTTCCATGTTGCCTCACCAAAGGGATATGAACTCGCTCCTGATTTTGTTTCCAAAACCAAACAGATGGCAGATGGAAACGATCTGATTCATCTCTATCAGGACCCAAAAGAAGCCGCTGAAAAGGCGAACGTGCTTTATACGGACACCTGGGTTAGCATGGGACAGGAGGCAGAGGAAGAGACGCGCAGACAGGCATTCAAAGATTTTCAAATCAACAGCGACCTTTTGAAACCGGCGAAGGATGATGTCAAGGTAATGCACTGTCTCCCGGCCCATCGTGGAGAGGAAATTACGGACGAGGTTATCGACGGCCCGCATTCTATCGTATACGACCAGGCAGAAAACAGACTTCATGTGGAAAAAGCCCTTTTAAAACTTTTATTAAGAAAATAAAAAACTATTGAATAGCTATGAGAGTTGATAATCGTGAACGTGACGAGTTGCGTCCGTTAATCATCAAAAGGCGCTTTACCAAGTACGCCCCGGGCTCCGTGCTCGTAGAGACAGGCAATACCAGGGTTATTTGCACGGCCTCGATAGAAGAAACCGTGCCCCCTCACATAAAAAACACCGGCGAAGGCTGGCTTACGGCGGAATATTCGTTACTGCCTGGCTCCACACCCATAAGGGCTCCGCGGGAAGCTGTCAAGGGGAAACTAACGGGGAGAACACATGAAATCCAAAGGTTCATCGGCCGTTCTTTACGTTCAATCATCAATCTTGCCCTGTTAAAGGAACGGACAATCTGGATTGACTGTGATGTTATCCAGGCAGACGGCGGCACGCGCACCGCAGCTATTACGGGAAGTTACATAGCATTGGTGGACGCCGTCCAATGGCTCATGAGCAAAAACCTTGTTAAAGAAAACCCCGTTCTGAACAGTATTGCAGCCGTGAGTGTCGGAATTGTGAACGATGATGTCCTGTTAGACCTCTGCTACGCAGAAGACGCCGCCGCACAGGTGGACATGAATATTGTGATGACAGGAAATGACAAGTTTATCGAAATCCAGGGTACCGGTGAAGAATATACCTTTGATGACGAACAACTGGCAGAGATGTTAAATATGGCAAAAAAGGGAATCCGTGAGATTACCAAAATCCAAAGGAAGTCACTGGAAATTAACGATTAAATCTTTATTCTGGGAAACAATATGTCTTCAATAGTAAATGAGATTCACGCAAAAACCATCGTCATTGCTACGCAAAATGAAAATAAGAAAAAGGAGATCGCAGAGATTCTTAAAAAAATCCCTGGCATATTGCTTCGAGGCGTCGAAGATTTTCCTTTTCTGCCTGAAGTGGAAGAAGACGGAAATAGCTTCCGGGAAAATGCTATAAAAAAGGCAACCACCCTGGCCATAGCTTGTAATACCTGGGCAATGGCAGACGATTCGGGACTTGAAATCGACGCCCTGAACGGACGCCCTGGCATCTATTCAAGCAGATATGCTGGCCCAAATGCAACTGACGAAAAGAATATTGAAAAGGTGTTATCCGAACTGAGGGGTATGCCAAAAGAAAACTGTACGGCCAGATTTCTTTGTTCCATTGCCCTTGCCAGCCCACATCAATTATTATTTGTAGTAGAAGGACGCTGCGAAGGCTTCATTACCGAAGAACCCAGGGGAAAAGGTGGGTTTGGATATGACCCGATCTTCTACGTGCCCGATTACAATCAAACCTTTGCCGAATTAAACCCTCTGATCAAAAATAGTATCAGCCATCGGGGCATCGCCCTGAAACAGTTTAAGGAACAAATAATCCCACGGATTCAGAGATTCTGAAATTATTTCTTTATTGAGTCTTTCTCCCTCGCTTCAACCCAATACTGATCAACCATCGACTGTATCCTCCCTAAAATTTCTTCCTGCCGCACCGGTTTGAAGAGATGCGCAAAACGTCCCTGTTCTTTCAGGTACTCTTCAACTGGCTTGAATTTTCCCGGAACAACCGTATGCACTACATCACCATAAACAGCCTCTTTCAAAGCCCAGATGCCCGTATCAACCGCTAATTTCGCAAACGTGACGGAATGGGATGGGTCAGTTGCCCATCCGGGCGGACACGGTGAAAGGTTTATAAAGAGTTTGGGACCTTTGTATTGTTCTGCCTTTTTAAACTTGTTGATCAAGTCAACCGGATGGGCAGGCGAAATGGTGGCAAGATACGGCGGTTTGTGGCTCCTCCATATTTCAAAGAGGTTCTTTTTGGAGAGCATCGTCCCTGTCGGGCTTGTCTTTCCTGCCGGCGTTGTTCCCGTCTTTGACGCAAATGGCGTCGCCCCCGACCACTGGAAGCCCGTATTCCCGTATGCTTCGTTATCGTAACAGATGTAATAAAAATCGAGGTTACGGTATATAGCCCCGGATGTGGATGCAAGACCTATGTCGTAAGCGGCGCCGTCACCCGTCAGCACAACCACCTTCAAATCCTCTGCGGAATCAAGCCTCCCTTTTTTAATTAATATATCCAGGGCATCCCTTATCCCCTGCGCGCCTGCCGGTGCACATGCAATTGCCGTGTAAAGCCACGAATTTTGGAAAGGCGTAAACGGATAAACAGAAAGCAGGGTAAAACAACCTGCGGCATTCACGATAACGACCTTTTTCCCTAAAGCCTTCAGACAGTGCCTCAATGCCAGAAGCCCCCCGCATCCCGCACACGCAGGAGTTCCCGGAAAAATATCCTCTTCCGTAGGAATGTCTTTTATAGATTTTATGGGCATTATATCCATGTTAAAACTATTTGATTAATCCCTAAACTATATCCAGGAATACCGCAATTGAAAAACGCGGCAGAAGTTGAGAAGATGAGAAATTGAGAAAATCAAAAATTTCACAACCTCCCAACCTCTCCTCTTCTATCTAACTTTGCGCCCTCTGCGCTCCCCATTTCCATGAGGACAGGCCTTTGCGGTGATCCATTACAGTTTTCCCGCCATCTTCTTCAACCTATCCATCTCCTTCCATTCCGCCTCTGTATAAAGCAGGCAAGGAGTTGGAGCCTCTCCGGTACTAGCGGCCTTAATCATACTATCAATGATGAACTCGAATTCCTGAGGACTTATATTTTTCCCTCCGAGTCCGCCAACAAAGGAAAGCAAAAGAGGCTTATCCTTCTGATTACATATGCCGCTGGCAATCTCTGAATAGATAATCCCCCCCTTTCCTACGCTGATATTCTGGTCTACGACAGCCACAGCCTTTGCCCCTTTAATCGCCTTAACAATATCCGACTCCGGAAATGGTCGTAAGAGTCTCAACTTCAAAAGCCCAGTCTTAATGCCATTCTCTCGTGCGCTCTTTACCGCTGCCTTTCCGAGTGTTGAAAATGAGTTCGACATAATCAGAATATATTCTGCATCATCGGTCATATATCCTTCGATAGTATTATAGGGTCGACCAAAATTCTTGGCAAATTCCTTCGAAACCTCTGTATAAACCTCCAGCGCCTTCCGGCTGGCCAGGTGCATCTGGTATTTGAAATACGAATATGCAGGTCCGCCAATAACTGCCACACCCTGCGCCATCGGCTGACTTGCCTTGAAAAAGGCATGTTTGGGTTGATACGCTGGCAAAAACCTTTTGGCCTTTTCCAAATCCGGTATTTCTACAGGTTCTCGTGTGAAGGAGAGATGAAACCCGTCCATATTCACAAACACGGGGAGAAGCACCCGCTCATCCTCTGCCAGTTTATATGCGATCAGAATCGAATCAAGCACCTCCTGGCAGGTCTCGCAGTGAATCTGCAAAAACCCGGAATCCCGTGCGGCAAGGATGTCATTATGGTCTGGTTCCAGTGTAATCGGGGACGATAACCCCCTCGATACATTTACCATCACAAGCGGTACGCGCCATCCAGCCACGGAATAGAGCATCTCGAAGCCGTAGAGAAGCCCCTGACTCGACGTTGCCGTAAAGACCCTCACCCCGGTAGCCGAGGCAGCCCCTGCCGCAGTAATCATAGAGTGCTCAGAGTCCACCGTAACGAACCTTGCATCCAGAACCCCGTCGGAAATCCATTTTGCCAGCGTCTCAATAATCTCCGTTTGCGGCGTTATCGGGTAAGCCGGAATATAATCAACCCCTGCCAGCCTCACCCCCCAAGCAGCCGCCGCATTCCCCGTAAGCATTTCCCTTGTCATTCCAGCTATATTTCCCTCAAATTCAGATTATTGTAATCCTAAACATTGACCGGTAACCGTCTTACAGTTGGACAATTTTTTGCTGGACAAATTATCCATAATCAGATTTATGAACACTCATTGTCAGGGAAACACCTATCAAAATATCAGCAAGTCTTCGTATTCCCCGCCACATTACTTCCACACC